>ERZ773245.1849-NODE-1849-length-13309-cov-19.323827_pt1 | contig 13309 bp, 11 predicted proteins | sample MGYA00580988_ERZ773245 | MGnify/ENA primary metagenome ERZ773245 (study PRJEB29015, sample SAMEA2737792) | human gut metagenome | biome: human gut; feature: human-associated habitat; material: faeces | place: China | collected 2012 ... | reverse complement strand
CGGCACACTGCTCGTGGGTTTGCTGCTCCAAGTCAACCAGCCGAATGACCTCGTATTCGTCCAGCGTCAGCAGGATCGGCTCGGTATTCTCGCACCCGTTGGGACAGAATGCATCGACCTGTGGTACGCCACAAATTCGACGGCACCGTGGCGGTCTTGGCATGGGAGCTTTCCTCCCTTTGTATTCGGTATATTCCGATTATAGCATTTTGAACAGAAAAAAGCAATTTTTTCAAAAGCTGCTATATTTTCCGTCCTCATATGTGTACTGGCTGATATTCGGTGTCAAAGACTACGTGTGAGGCATTGTCTCCCTCAATTCATCCTGCCTCCGCCATCTCTGCGTCACTTGCTGGTTAGCAATAACCAAAGCGCAATTCTTTTGGTATGGTGCAAAAAAGCGGTGGAGAACAAGCTCCACCGCCCAAAATGCTTAGACCTTGAATTCTGAAATTGCTCTCCAGAACTCAATCAGCAAGACCTGATAGAGATCTTCATCCACGTGACCGTTCACGCGGCTGCATTTGTTCAGGAGCGATTCATACTGAACAAACAACTTTTCCACAGCGTCCTCATCACCGCGCTTTGCGCGCAGAAGCAAATCCTTGAAACCTTCCATAGTGTATTATTCCTCCATCGCATTGCGAATCTTGTCACGAGCATTCTTGTGATGCGTGCTTACGGTACTATCATCTACCTTGCCTTAACCATCACTGCACGAATGTAAGAAGCGCGCCGGGCATACAACACCTTGGTCATGAACTTTGTAAAGCGCGCAGCCAGTTGCGCGTCCTCACCACTAAACCATAGCTTATTTTTCTTTGCCATCGTAAACCTCCTGAATTTTGGGTTTCATTGAATAGACCTCAAAATTCGGAGGCGCGCGGGTCGGGTAAGAATTACGGCAGCGCATCTTACATTAAGCGAACGCAAAAAAAGGCCCGACAGCCGTTGTGGCTGTCGGGCCAAAAACAATCTGTAATTGTCTTTATAACCGATTACTTATCATTTCTTTTCTTGCAGACAAATACAACTGCAAGTCCGAGCAGAGATGCCACCAGAAGCACGACGTACAGCGTGGGATTGGAGGTATCGCCCGTTTGCGGCATTGCCGTTATGGTGGACGGCTTTGAAGTGCTTGCCGGGGTGGGGGCCGGTGTGGGAGCAGCAACTTCGTTCTTCTTGGTTTCGCTGCCGTTTGAACTGTTGTTGCTGCCCGGATTGCTGCCGCTGCTCGGCACGGCGGTGTCCTTATAGGCAATCGCGTAGATAGAGAAGCGGTCGGTCTTAAAGGTCAGCGTCTTGCCGGCTGCGTCAAACGCGGCATCCAGCACATCAATCGTACCTTTATGGTTGCGCACAATGCAGTAGGTGCGGTTGACCGCGCTGTCCGTATGGATAAGCGCGTCCGGCACAACAACAGAGATCGTCAATGCATCCTTGGTCGTGGGCAGGGCAACAGCGGCCTGTTGGCTGCCGTTTACCGTCATGTACTTGAGCAGACTGATGTCGAGATACTGCCCGATGGTGTAGTCCTTGGCGGCCTGTGCCATCGCAGTTTTTACTTCATCGGAAACATTGGCTTCTTTCACGGTCAGCACAATGTCCACACTTGCGCCGTTGGCAATCTGCACCAGTTCATCGGCGGTAATGTCGCCGCTGTTCACCAGCATGGCAAGCAATTCAGCTTTGTCGGTCAGCAGGGTGGCGGGCGGTACAGTGCCCTCAGACTGGACATCCACTTTCACCTTGCCGCTGTCGATTGCAATATCCTCGCCTGGGGCATCCTCAGCCTTGGCGGGAGCAATCACATAGGTCCATTTAACAGAATCTTTATAGTTGCCCTTGCCGGTGACGGTCAATGTGTATATGCCGTGGGCGGTGGCGGTGTTGCCCGTCACAGTGTAGGAGTCAGCGGGGATTTCTTTATCGCCCAGCAGGACTTTCTCCACCGTTTGGGTCTGTTCCGCGCCGTTGGCGGCAAGACCCTTGCCCAGCACAACCTTTGCGTCCTTGATGGATTTTGGCTCAATCACAAAGTTGGCGGTGGTTTTCCCGGTAAGGACATAATTGCTGTCAGCAATCGAGGCAGTAACCGTGTAGCTGCCGGCATTAACGGGAACAGTTGTGGAGTTGTAGTCGTTGCCGGTGTAGGTCAGCGTCACAGGAACGTTATCCCCTTCCACAGCGCCGGAAAGATTGGCAGCGGCGGCGACGATACTGCCGTAAGTGCCGCCGTTCGAGGTAATGGTAACGGTGATTTTCTTGGCGGTGATAGTGGCGGTGGTTTCGGTCTGATTTCCGCTTTCAGCCAGCACATAGTTGGCGGCAGAATCGCCGCCCAGCTTAAAGTTGGAAATCTTGACTTTCTGCTGCTCACCGACACCAGCGCTTTCCAATGTACCTGTGGCAGTAACGGTTAAGGTGTCATTTTCCAGAACACCGCCAAGGGTTACCGCGCTGTAATCCAGCACAACATTGGTATTGCCGTCATAAACTTTGTCTTTTGCCGTAATACCGGTAACGGTAAGGGGGCGTTTGGTAATATTTACCCAGGCGGAGCCGGAAGCATCCGCATAGCCGGACTGGGAGACCTTATAATATACGAACTTTGGACCATTCGTGAAGTTGGTGTAGGTCAGGCTGTCCTGTGTGCAGCTTTCTGCGCTTTCGCCGTATTTTACGGTTGCGCCACTGGGCACGCCGGTGAGGGTGATTCCGTGTGCATTACCGTCATACACACCCTCATAAGCCACAGGCGAAATGCCGCTGAAGTTCTTCTGCGTGAGTTTGACCTTGATCTGCGCCGTCACAGGCGTGCTGGGCTGCTCCACCTCGTCAGCAATCGAAGTAAGATCCAATGTTCCGGTGAGCGTCTGCTCCTCCAGCGTATTCGGATTATAACCGTTCCATGTGACGGGGATATCATTAAATGTCTTGCCATCCACCGTGGTGATCATCACGGTTCCGGGTAGTCCCAGCTCTTCCTGCGCCGTTCCGCAGTGCTTATCCGTAATGCCAGTCAGCATATTGCAGCTCTTTACCGTACGCTTGACAACCGTTACGGGGTAGTCCTTAGTCAGCTCATTGTAGTTATTGGTATATGTGGGAGTAAACACGATCGTGGTGGTCTTGCTGCCTGCGCTGTCCCAAGATTTCGCGGCACCTGCCTTGAAATCGAAGGTGCCTTCGCCGCTGCCGCCGGTGAGGGTTGCTTCACTGTTGACATAAACCGGCGCAGAAAGCGTCGGCCATTTGGTCACCACCGGATTGGCCTTCTGAATGGTATACTTCACGCTGGCGGTGGCAGCCTTATTGCCCTTGCCCACCGTGATGCTGGCGGTGTACTCGCCCGCTTTGGTGGGGAGCGCGCCGTTTTCCATTATCTCTGGACCATACTTGCCCATCTTTATGTAGCTGATGGTGATCCCACTCGCCGCCGGACCCTGCCAATCGCTGCTTGCAGTCACCGTGGTTGGTTTGCCTTTCCCGCTGTAGGTCAGCTCGGCGGGGGCCGCAATGGTCACGCTGCCGCCGTTTCCGTCGGTCAGATAGCAGCCCTCTGCCGTACACTTCGCGGTGATGGTCGCACCGCTGGCGCTGTACGTCCAGCTATGCTGATGCTGGGTCACGGTGAACGGCTCGCTGTAGCAATTGTAGCCGTTGCTGCACTGGACGAAAATGTGGTACTGATAGCTCTTGTCTACGGGCAGCCCGGAGATTGTGAGCGTCTTGCTCTGCCCGCCGGTATGCGTTGCAGTATTAACATTTTTGAAAATCGTGGTCCAGTCGTTGGTTGATTCGTCAAACAACTCCCACCAGTAGTAGTAGGTGTCGCCCTCCGTTTCGGGCGCGATTACCGCAGTCAGCGTGATATTGCCGTCCGTCGCAAACGCCGAGTTTCCGGTGTAGTCCTTATTGTTATTCGGATAGATCTTTTCGACCGCGAAGGGGGCTTTTTCAACGGTGACTTTTTCCGAGATTGAATTGGCGTTGGGGAGCCATTGGTTATCCCTTGTTCTTTTGTAAGCGTACCCCTTCGCCAGCAGCGCATAGGGCTTGACATAGTCGGTGCCGCTCGTGATCTCGCCGTAGCTGCCGCCGCTGAGGCTGGCGCTGCTGCCGTCGTCCTTTACAGCCACACGGCTGAAGGTGCCGTTGCTCAGCGAAAGCTTTCCGCCGTTCTGCGCCGTGACAATGGCAAGCTTCGTATTCCCGTCGTTGACGGTCAATTCCGCGTCTTTGCCGTCCACCGTCACATTGAAGTCTCCGTTGCTGCCCGTGACCGTCAGAAAAATGCCCTTGGCGGTGAGGTTTGCTCTTGTGACCGTTTTCCCGCCGGTCGCCAGCGTCACCGGCCCGTTGGTCAGCTCATAGGTGGTCGAATGCCCGTCGACATAGCCATTCACATCCTGATACAGCGTGATGGTCTTTTCGCCGTCCGCCGCGTTCGCCGCCTCGATGGCAGAGGCAAAGGCCGTGTACCAGCTCGTCTTGCCGCCGACGGTCAGTGACGCCGTCATCTGCTTGCCGCAGATGCTGCAAGTGCCGTTGCCGTCCTTGCCGCCGTTGTGCGTATGCGACACGACCTTGACATTTTCCAGCTTATTCACTCTATCATTGGTCACAGCCTGATCATCGACTGTTCTGTAATACGCCGCGCCCTCCGCCAGCAGGTCGGCGAGTTTGCGGTCGCCGTTGGTTTTGATCATCGTAAATGTGCCGCCGGAAAGCTTGACTTTGGTGGTGTAAAAATCCGCGAAGACAAACGTGCCGCCGGAGATCGTCCCCGTGACATTGTAGTCAAACTCAACGCCGCCATATTTCTTTTCATTATTAAAGCTGCCGCCGCTGATGTTCGCGATGCTGCTGCCGTTGAATTTGACATTACCAGTGAAGGTACCGCCCTTGGCGTTCAGCGTGCCGTTCACCGTGACGGAGGCGTCGGTGAATGTGACGCCCGCCTCCACCGTCGCCGTGCCGTTGATGGTCGCACCTTTATAGCTGCCGTTGGCAAAGGTCACATTCGCGTTTTCAGCGACCGTCACATTCTTGGCGGTGTGCGTTCCGCTCTCCAGCGTCAGCGTGCCGGTCAGCGTTATGGAGGTGCCGTAAGGCATATCCCGCAGCAGGGTCAGCGTCGGCTCGGTGCAGCCCTCATTGCTCCAGCCGTTCAAGGTCTGGATGGCCTCTACATAGCCGTTTTCCAGCGCACTGTCTTTCGTGAAGTAGGCAGTCTTGGTCGTGCCGTCAGCGGCCTTGGCGGTGATCTTCGTATACAGGTCCTTGTGGCACACAGAGCACACAGGGTTGCTGTCATCGGCGCACTGATGGACGCACTCCGTGAACTGCACCTTGTACGCTGTATAGCCGGTCAGTTCGGAGATTTTCTCCGTCTTGGGAACGATGCTCCATACACTGTCCTTTTCGCCGTACAGCTCGCACTTCGCATAGTCGGTTCCCAGCAGGTCGTTAACGGTGAGGCTCTTGCTCTTCGTGTTGTCCGTGATCTTGCCGATGGTGCAGGCGTTTGGATTGCCCTTCCACAGCTTCAGGCCGTAGCCCGTACTTGTGGAGCCATACGCAGCATTGCTTAAAACCAACTCGCCGATTTTGCCGCCAAAGCGCTCCAATGCGCCGCCGGCCTGCAGCTCCACGCGCGAAATCTCGCCGGTGTAGGAGTCGTCAACCGCCAGCGTTCCGTTGGACCCAACCGAAAACTTGACATTGAGCGCCTGCGTCCCGCCGCCCTTGCTAGAATCCTTGACCGTCAGAGTATTGGACTTGTTCCCGCCTCCGACATGAATGTATTTATTCTCGGTGCTGACAGTTTTGCCATTCAGATCCAGCGTCGCTGGGTAGGTATCAGAAGAGCAATTTCCTGTGAGCGTCACATTCCGCAGCAGCGTCACGGTGCTGCCTCTGGCTGCATTAAACGCATCCGTCAGCGTCTTATAATAGGCGCTATCGCCCACGCGCGCGTCGAATTGCGTTTTGCACTTCTTGCAGGTGTAGCCGGTATCGTCCATCTCGTGCGTGCAGGGCACAAGATAGACCTTGCCGTCATTGCCCAGGCTGGTCACGCTGTCGGCGGCGTCCGCCTTGAAGTTCTCAGTGCTGAGCGTCACGCCGCTTGCCGGTTCGGCGATGGCCCCAGGATTTATGCCTTCACGCACGCCCACACGGATGACCGAATCCTCACTCAATGCGCCTGATACAAGAATGGGCAGCTTCCAATCATAATTGGCGTAATAGCCGGCCTTCACCGAGCCGGAAACGGTAAGTTTAGGGTTTGTGCTTTCTGTTCCGTCGTAGTAAACGTCATATTGATTGTTGTCGGTAACGGTAGCATCGGTGAGGGTAATAGCGCCCTTTCCATAGATGCCGCCGCCCTCAAAGGTGCTGTTGTTTCCGGTGATCGTCACATTCTTGACGGTTACCCCTCTCTCCGAATAAATGCCGCCCCCGTGGCCATACCTTGTATCCCCCGTGGCGGACGCCTTGTTGCCGGTGATCGCGGCGTTGGAGATCGAAACATTGCCGGCGTTAAAGTGGATATAGATGCCGCCGCCGTTGCCGGCGGTTGCCGTGTTGCCGGTGATGGTGCCGCCGTCCATGGTGAAGCTGCACTTCTCACCCACATATACGCCGCCGCCACCGCCGTCAGACGCACCCGCAGTGTTATCGGAAATGGTGCCGCCGTGCATGGTGAAGCTCGGCGGGTCGATATGATTCGTCGTGCCGACAAGGAACACACCGCCGTAGTCTTCATTACCGGTAATCGCTCCACCATACATGGTAAAGGACGAGCCGGTCTGATAGTCGGCGCCCTTTTTACCGACCTGCACGCCGCCGGTGATCGTGCCGCTGTACAGTTCCAATTTGCCGCCATTGACGAGCACTTCGCCTTGAACCCTGCCGCTGTCGGAGCAGTCAGTCAGCGTCAGCGTCGCGCCGCTGCCGACCGTGATACTGCCGGAAATCGTCTGCCCGTTCAGGCAGAGGTTGACCTCGCCCGTCGGTACAGTCCAGTCTGCCGTTACAGACTGCGTCAGATAATAGCTGCCCGCAGTACCGGGCAGGGAATCGGCTGCCGTCCATGTTGTTGTGCCGGTGTTATGGGTATGACCGTTGACCGTTGTACTGCTGTCCTTGCCGCAGACGCAGTGGGTATGAACACCGGACTGTGCGTCTGCCAGCAACGCGGTCTGGCTGTTGAACCAGCCGAGCAGCGCCTCGAAGTCTGCGCCGGTGATCTGCGCCTGCTGCTCTGCGTTCAGCGCTTCATAAGCATCATACGCCGCCTGAATGTCGTCATAAGCTGCGTCCAGTTCGTCGGCGGTCATGTCGTCCAACTCACTCACGGTGGGCAGCGCATCGATCATCGTCTGCACAGCGGATACCGCCGCGTCCGCATTGTTCCCGGCGTTTTCATCCTCGCCGATCTCGGGCGCATCTGCTTTGCTGTCCTCAGCGCCACCGGCGTCAGGGGTACCGGTATTCTGCGGGTCACCCTCTGAACCGTTCTCTTCCTCATTCGTTCCAGCCTGTTCGGATACAGCGGGCGAAATTTCCTCCTGCTGCTCCTGCTGCACGATGGCGCCGCCCTCCGGCGTGTCCTCCGCCGCCCACGCGGGCGCGGGGAATAGCGTCAGGCACAACGCCAGCGTCATGAGCATACTCAATACTCGTTTTTTCATGTACTTCCTCCTCGAGAAATAGTCTTGCTTTTATGTGGAAATCCGGCTTCTGCCGGATGCTGTTTTTACAGGTCCTCGGGGACTAAATGCAGCTTCTTCGCGGCTGTCTTGGCCTCCGTCCGGCGCTTCACGCCCAGCTTGTCGAGGATGTGGCTGACGTGGGTTTTCACCGTGGGCAGCTTCACGTCCATGATCTGCGCGATCTCGGCATTGGACTTGTCCGCGCAGAGAAGATGCAGAATTTGCAGCTCCGTGGGCGTCAGCTCCTCGCCGGGGGCAAGGCGCGGCGCGAGGAAATGCGGGTAGAACGCCGCTTGCATCCGCACCGCCGCCATTAACTGCTTATACCACTTTTTGTCGCCATCCCAGTCCAGTGCCCCCAGCAGCGGCAACACTGCCGTGCCGTATACGCTGACGGTGCGGATAAAGCTGTACTCCGCCGCCGCGTCCAGCGCCGCTGTCAATCGCTTGCGCCACCGTTTGTCGTGCTTGCGGTGCAGGGTGATGGCCGTCAGGACATTCAGGTGAATGCCGTCGATGATGCGGGCGCAGTTTTGAATGTACGGCTCCATGGGTGAGAGCGTCAGCAAAGCGGCGTCCGGGCGGTTCTGCATAATTTCCACCATTGCCTGCGTCAGATACCGGTAGCGCCGCATGACGTTCAGGTGCGTGGGTTCGCGCGGGGCTTTTTCCCGATACCACACGTCCGCCGCGTCAAGGTTGCCGGTGTGCATATCAATACGGCAGAGCATGGCGTCCATATTGGGCAGAAAGCGTGTCAAACCGCGCTCGGCAAAGCATTCCCGAAGTACCTCGATGGTGCGCCGCGCGTCCATCGCCTGCCCGTTTGCCAGCTGGCTGCGGGCGAGCAAGCCGCTGACGGCGAACTCCATGTCCGGCGTACCCCGGTTGCGGACTTCGTTCAGCTGCGGGAGAAGGGACAGCATCCGCCCGGTGACGTCCTCGCCCTTTTCAAATTTGCTCTCGGCAATGGCGCAGTCGGCAAGACCCACGCCGTCCCGCCCCAGTACCGCCTCCACGGGGAGACGGAGGGTTTTGTAGAGCAGGTCATCCTTTTTGCTCCATTCGGAAAAGTCCTTGCCGCCGTTCATGATGCTCGGCAGCGCGCTCGTGACGGAAAAGGACGGCAGCGCCACCTCTTTGTTTGTCAGCAGCCGGAACACGGCGGGGATGGTTTCCGTCAGACCGTTCACGCCCCGCTGGGGCAGGGAGATGTCCAGCCATGCAAGGCGACCGCGCGCCTGCTTTCCGGCGGCGTCCTGCCTGCCGCAGTGTTCGGCAAACTTTTTCAGTTCGCCATACCAGCGCTCCGAGCCTTCGTAATCCATGGCCAACGCACAGAGCATACTCATGCCCTGCATGAGAGAGGGTGAGGCGAGAATTTCCGTCTCCGGCAGTCCGCGGTAGTATTTTTCCATCTCGGCATAGTGCCCCATACCGGGGTGCAGATTGGCGTTGCGCACCAGCAGTTCGGCCACCCTGGTGTGGTCGCCGCCCTGCGTGTAGCATTCCAGCGCGCGGGCATAGTCCTCTTTCAGCTCGTAGTAAAGCCCGCCCCGGCTGAACAGCGCTTTACGCTTTTCCTCCGTGTATTCCCGATCCATCTCCCAAAGGAGAAAGGCGCGGAAACCGGCCCAGAAGTGGAATCGCTCCCGGCTGTCGTAACGCAGCATGGTGGTGTGCCGCAGGAGCCAGTCCATCCGTTCGCCGGCACGGGGGTCGCCGCTGACCATCCGCACCATTTCCATGTCAAAGTCCTCAAACAGCGAAAGCTCCAACAAAAGCCGCCGCACAGGAAGGTCAAAGCGGTTGTACACAGCTGCCTCAAAGTAGGCGAACACTTCCCGGTAGGTGTGCGCCGTCAACTCCGGGCTAAAAGGCTTGCCGTCGGACATCTGCCGCGCCGTGATGGCCACACCCAGCGGATAGCCGATAGATTCTTTCAGGATGCCGTTGATTTCGCTTTCCGTCACGGCTACTTTACAGGAGGCAAAAAAGTTGCGTATGTCCTCATGGTCAAAAAGCAGGTCATCCGGCTCCAAGGTGGTCATCAGACCCGTGTACTGGAATGCCGTCAGGTACGCCGGCGGCACCCCGCGGGAGAGGAACACAAACCGACGTGCCGGGTTGGCACGAATCAGTTCACAGAGCGTCTGCGAGGTTTCCTGCTCCTGCAAAAGCTGAAAGTCGTCGATCAGCAAAATATCCCATTCGTCCGGCAACGCCTGCAGCGAAAAATCCGGTGCATCGGCACGCAGGCAAAGTGTGCGCCATTTGCGCAGCAAGGCGTTTGCCACAACCGTTTTGCCAAAGCCGCAGGGCGCGCTGAAAAAAAGGATGCGCCCGCTTTGCATAACATGGTCAAATTTTTGCTGCACTGATGGCTTTATGAGAATATTTCCGTTCAATTTTATCTCCTTTTCGATGAAGGATGAGGGAAATGCTATACGATAACAGTTAAATTATACCACCCGAAGGAGAAAAGTAAATCGTCCCAAAGTATGAGATTCTGTCGTTTTGAAGAACTCCATGCGGCACTTTTCTTTTCGGTTCTTCGATATATTTTCTCAAAAAGCACTTGACAATTCAAACGGTTCACTTCATTATTTATATAATTATTGTGGTGCTGTCAGCGGACAGCAAAGAGCGAAGGAGGCAAGATGAAAAACCAAATCGTAAGCACCCTTATGATGGCTGTTTTCACGCTTGTGTTTCTGCTGTCTGCGGGAATGTTGCTGGCATATTATGGGGAAGGTGTGCGGCAGCAGCAGGCATTTCGTGCGCTTGAAAGGATAACAGAGCAGGCAAATAACCATGGCGGAGAAAACTCCAAGACCGCAGCCGTATAAACAGAGCAGTCCGCAAAGGAAAAAGCGGCGCAGGAATATAACGCCCTGAAGGAAAAGAACCCGGACTTTTGGGGATGGATAAAAATTGACGACACGGCGTTGAGTTATCCTGTCATGCACACGCCTAAGGAACCGGAGTATTATCTTCGCAGAGATTTTGAGGGGGTCTATTCACTGCGTGGCGTACCGTTTTTGGACGCCAGATGTTACGACGGCTGCGGCAACTACATCATCTATGGCCATTATATGAAGGATGGAACCATGTTCGGCTCGCTGCAAGCCTATGCAAAGCCTGCCTACTGCGAGGCACACCCCACCATCACGCTGAATACCGCAACCGGATGTGCGGATTACACGGTAATGGCGGCATTTTATTCACAGGTTTACAGCCAAGAGGATAGCGGGGTATTTCGATATTACCAATACGCCGACCTGTCGAACGAGGCGGACTTTGCCGCCTATGTGAAGCAGGTGCAAAAAGCGACGCTGTATGACACTGGCGTAAATGCGCAGTATGGGGAACAGCTGCTTACACTTTCCACCTGCAGTTACCACACAGACGAGGGAAGATTTGTCGTTGTGGCAAAGAAACAGGAATGATTTTGTGCAATGGTGGCTTTCTGCTTGCCTTGGCGCTTTATGCTCAAGGCTTTTGGGGCGAAAACATTTAACACACCAAACTCAGCGGATCAACCCGAATCCCGCCCTGCATTACCTCAAAATGCAGGTGGTTGCCGGTGCTGTCACCGGTACTGCCTACATAACCTATAACCTGCCCTGCCGTTACCGCTTCACCTGCGGTAACGGCAGTTTGCGTCATATGGGCGTACCGCGTGGAAAGCCCTGCGCCGTTATCCAGCAGTACCTGATTGCCGTAGCTGTCGTTCCAGCCACTGATCAGCACTGTGCCGCTGTGGGCAGCCAAGATGGGTGTTCCCTCCGGTGCGGGAATATCTGTGCCGCGATGCCCGGCATTGCCGAAGGCGTCCACTTCCCCGAAGTGGCAGGATATATAAGTGTGCCCCGGCAGCGGTCAGCACAGCGCACCATCGGCAGCGGCAATCCCACCGCACAGGGCAAGCAGGCTGGGGCGCATTTCCTCGGAAAGCAGCTGGTGCAAAATGTCCCGCTGGTCCTGCGTAAAGCGGTATAAATCCGCCAGCGCATCCACCGATTTGCTGCTGACCGTGATGTGCAGAATGTACTCCGTGACCGGCTCCGGGTCGGGTTCGTCCTCGGTCGGTTCTGGCGTGGCGGTCACCTCCTCCACCTCGGCGCTTATTTCGTGCATCGCCCAAAAGGTGTCCTGAATCAGCCGCTTCTTGCCCTCGTCTATGACGACCACATCGCCGTCGTTGTTCAGGTTATTTTGCACGGCAAAGACGGCCAGCACTTCGGGCCAGTAGCTCGCCCAAGTGTGACCGTCCTCGTAGTCGTATTCTATTGTAGTTTCGCTGCACTCCGGATGCGCCGACACAATGTCGTTGATGGCTGCGCCGAAGTCGGCATTGGTTTGGGCAACGATTTCGGCAATGCGGATGCTGTTCGGGTCGCCGGATTCATCGGCAAACAAAATGCCCATCGGTGAGCCAATTACCGCCGCAGCCAGGCAGCTTGCAGCACCGTGCGAACTCTGCCAAGCGCGGCTTGTCTAATGCCTCCACCGGGAAAGACAGGGGCTGTATCGGGCGGTCTGACGCCGCTGCCAAGCACCGTGCCGCCCGCCTGCTTTTGCAGATGGCGGCGTACCGTTTCGCGCGTGAGGTGTTGGCGTTTCAGCGCCTGCATTTTGTCATGGTAGGAATCTGAAATTTTGACCTCTCGCTGATCCAGCGCCCTTTGCCGAAAGCGCTGACGCTTGCTGATTTCTCGCCGGTCAGCGCCCTGCGCCGAAGGAGCATTTTCCGTTTCAGCGGGCTGGGCAATGTGCGCGGTTGGCACGCGCAGGCGCTTTTCCTGCAAAATCCGGAACTGACGGTAGCTGATTCGTCCTGTGTCCAGCACCTTGCTTTGCAAGTTCTCTGCCGCGTGTGCGGCTTTTTCGGAAACAACCGTCTGGGCGTATTCTTCCGGCGTCTGCTGCTCGGTATCTACTGCCGATTCCGCCTGCCGCGCCAGCTGCTTTCTTTTGGTTTCGGCTTTTTGCAATGCCGCGCGTATCAGCCGCTTGTGCTTGTACTCCATACTCAGCGCTCCTCACGGTTGGCGGCGTTGCGCTCCTGCATCAGGCGTTTATACTGGTCAGGGGTGCATTTCATCGGCATAATGCCAATGGGGGGTCTGCAAGAACAGCTCCGGGTCACGAAACAGCTTCTCATAGCGCCGGAACTGCTCGTCGGTCAGGCTGGTAGAATCATCTTTCCCAAGACCGCAGACAAAGAAACTTCCAGAAAGAACATCATAATCTTCCAACAGGCGATTTAAGGGCTTTTGTTTCAGCTTTCCCTCGCCATCACAAACAAACACCGGCGTTATCCTCCCAAGGGTACACGGCTTCAATGTCGCCGCCGACAAGGGTCTACATAGCCGCGAGGGTGTGCTCGATGACCCGTTCCTCCGGATACTTGCCCGGCTGAACATATAGAACGCGGATTTGGGCTTCTTTGGGCATAGTAAAACTCCTTTGTAAATAAAAATCCCGCTATGCCTTGGCTTAACAGTGATAAGGAAGTAATTCAATTTTCTACTGTTGGCTGACAGATTCGGGTGTGCAGGGCAACCGTAAGGCTGCAAAAGCTG
>ERZ773245.1848-NODE-1848-length-13317-cov-3.083245_pt1 | contig 13317 bp, 14 predicted proteins | sample MGYA00580988_ERZ773245 | MGnify/ENA primary metagenome ERZ773245 (study PRJEB29015, sample SAMEA2737792) | human gut metagenome | biome: human gut; feature: human-associated habitat; material: faeces | place: China | collected 2012 ... | reverse complement strand
AGTGTATTATGAATATGGTGATAATAAAATTGAAAAAACTATGAAAGAATACTGGAGCAGGATTAAAGGGAAATAATATTAAGATGAAGTATATTAAGCTTCATCTTTTATGGATATTTGCTGTTATATAAATAGTAACAAGTTAGATGGCTATAAAAGATTCAAAGAGATTAATGGAGTAATAACAGCTATGATGAAATCAAGCTTTTCTTTGAATTCAAAATTGCTGTCGATTTTTTTTATATCTATGTTGACAAAAGCCGAGTACTTTGCTAAGATATAAACATCAAATAAAACATAGTAAAATAGTCAGAAATAAAAAGGGGTGGAGAAATGAAACTTTCAACAAAAGGAAGATATGGAGTAAAGGCAATGGTGGATTTGGCAATTCACTATGGAGATGCACCCGTTTCTATTAAGACGATATCTAGTAGACAAAGTATATCAGAGTATTATTTAGAGCAGCTATTTTCCCCTCTAAGGAAAGCTAAGCTTATTACAAGTATTAGAGGAGCTCAAGGAGGATATGTTTTAGCAAAAGAACCTAAAGATATAAAAGTTTCTGATATTATGAATATTTTAGAAGGTCCTGTGGAGGTTGCAGATTGCATTGATAATGTATCTTGTGATAATATAGATTGTTGTGCCACAAGATTGTTATGGACAAAAATTAAAAATAGTATAGATGAAGTTATGGAATCAATAACTTTACAAGATATAGTAGATGATTATAATGAAATGAAAGATAAAAATTCACTTTTAGAATTAAAGAGGAGAGAAGAATAATGAAAACAACTTATATGGATTATTCAGCTACAACATATGTTAAACCAGAAGTTTTAGATGCAATGATGCCTTTCTTTACAGAAAAGTTTGGTAACCCATCATCATTCTATGGAATATCAAGAGAAACAAAAATGGCAGTAGATAATGCAAGAGCACAAGTGGCTAAAGCAATAAACTGTGATCCAAATGAAGTGTATTTCACAGGTGGTGGATCAGAAGCTGATAACTGGGCAATAAAAGGTATTGCCACAGCTCATATGAAAAAAGGAAATCATATAATAACAACTAAGATAGAGCATCATGCAGTATTACATACTTGTGAATTCTTAGAAAAATTTGGTTTTGAAGTAACTTACTTAGATGTTAATGAAGAAGGATTTATTGATTTAAAACAATTGGAATCAGCGATAACAGATAAAACTATTTTAGTTTCAATAATGTTTGCTAATAACGAAATAGGAACAATCCAACCAATAAAAGAAATTGGAGCAATTTGTAGAGAAAAGAAAGTATTATTCCACACTGATGCTGTTCAAGCAATGGGTTCAGTACCGGTAGATGTTAAAGAAATGAATATTGATTTATTATCCTTAGCTGGACATAAATTATATGGGCCTAAGGGAATAGGTGCTTTATATATAAGAAAAGGTGTAAGAATAGATAACTTAATTCACGGTGGTGGACAAGAAAGAGGAAGAAGAGCAGGTACAGAAAATATTCCAGGAGTAGTTGGTTTAGGAAAAGCTATCGAAATTGCAACTGAAAATATTGAAGAAAATAGAGCAAGATTAACTGTATTAAGAGATAAGTTAATTGACGGAGTCCTAGAAAGAATTCCATATGCTAGATTAAATGGACCAAGAGGAGATAAGAGATTACCAGGAAACTCTAATATAAGCTTTGAGTTTATTGAAGGAGAATCAATTCTTTTATCATTAGACTTTGAAGGGATTTGTGCATCTAGTGGTAGTGCTTGTACATCAGGTTCTTTAGATCCTTCACATGTATTATTAGCCATAGGATTACCACATGAAAAAGCACATGGTTCTTTAAGAACAACTTTAGGTGCTGCATCAACAGAAGAAGATGTGGAAAAATTATTAAATGAATTACCACCAATAATAGAAAGATTAAGAAATATGTCACCATTATGGTACGACTTTAAAAGAAAAGGAGAAAGATAATTATGATATATAGTGATAAAGTAATGGATCATTTTAAAAACCCAAGAAATGTAGGAGAAATAGACGACGCTAACGGAGTTGGAGAAGTTGGAAATGCTAAGTGCGGAGATATAATGAAAGTTTATTTAAAAGTTGAAGATAACATAATCAAAGATGTTAAGTTCCAAACTTTTGGATGTGGATCAGCTATAGCATCATCTTCAATGGCTACAGAATTAATCAAAGGAAAGACATTAGAAGAAGCATGGGAATTATCAAATAAAGCAGTTGCAGAGGCTTTAGATGGACTTCCACCAGTAAAAATGCACTGTTCAGTATTAGCAGAAGAAGCTATACATAAAGCAATCAATGACTATAGAAAAAATCAAGGGTTAAGCTTAGAAGGTTGGGAATTTGAAGAAACTGATCACGATGAATTACACGATGCAGTGCATGGACACGAATAAGATTTAAGGTGTGATTAGATGAAAAAGAAGAAAAAGGTAGTTATAGGTATGAGTGGCGGAGTTGATAGCTCCGTTGCTGCTTACCTTTTAAAGGAGCAAGGATATGATGTAATTGGTGTAACAATGCAAATATGGCAAGAAGATAAAGATTACACAGAAAGAGAAGGTGGTTGTTGTTCCCTTTCAGCAGTTGATGATGCAAGAAGAGTTGCTAATAAAATAGGAATACCTTTCTATGTAATGAATTTTAGAGATTCATTTAAAGAAAAGGTAATAGATTATTTTGTGCAAGAATACATAGATGGAAAGACACCTAATCCATGTATAGCATGTAATAAGCATTTAAAATTCGATGAGCTTTTAAGAAAAGCTAGAGGAATTGGGGCTGATTATGTTGCTACAGGTCATTATGCTAAGATAGAAGAAAGAGATGGAAGACATCTTCTGATTCGTTCAGATGATGATAGAAAAGATCAAACATATGCATTGTACAACTTTACTCAAGATCAATTAGCACATACTCTAATGCCATGTGGAGAATACACAAAGGATAGAATTAGAGAAATAGCTAAGGAAATTGGCTTATCTGTATATAATAAAAAAGATAGTGAAGAAATATGTTTTATTCCAGACAATGATCATGGAAGATATATTAAAGAAGTTAGACCATTAGAAGTAGTTCCAGGAAACTTTGTTGATAAGAATGGAAATGTTCTAGGACAACATAAAGGTATAGTATATTACACTATAGGTCAAAGAAAAGGTCTAGGAATAGCTCTTGGAAGACCAGTATTCGTTACAGATATTAATCCAATGACTAATGAAGTAGTTTTAGGACCAGAAACTGATATATTTAAGACAGATTTAGTTGCTAAGGATGTAAACTTTATTCCTTTTGATAAATTAGAAGGAGAAATTACAGTAGAAGCTAAAGTTAGATATTCAGGAAGGCCTGCTGAAGCTGTTATATCTCCAATGGAAGATGGTAAAGTTAAAGTAAGCTTCAAGGAAAAACAAAGAGCAATAACTAAAGGACAGTCAGTAGTGTTCTATCAAGGAAACATGGTTGTTGGTGGTGGAATAATCGAAGGACTTATTTAGTTAATGATGAATTAGTACCATTTAAGAGGAAACTCAATGATTTGAGTTTCTTTTTCTATATCTATTTGATAGAATTTATTTAGTATGAGAAAAATAACAATAGATTAGAGAGTAATGATGAAAGAATTATTGGACCAATTAAAAGAATTAATTATAAATAAAGAATATAGTAAAATAAAATTGATGTTAGAGATAACAGATAAATATATTAAAGGAAAGCTTTTTGAGGAGTTTTTGGCCATGCTTTTTCAGGGGAATGGTTTTATAGCTACCATAAAAGGTGGAGCTTTTGATGGTGGAGCAGATATACTTTTATCTTATCCTAGCAATCCTAATAAGATAGTTTGGATTGTACAGGCTAAGAACTATCTTAATCCATTGAATAATAGTGATATTATTGCTGAACTTAAAAAGTTTGAGAAAAAAGCTAGCAAAGAATATAACTGTAGACAGTTTATGATAATATCGCTTAATGGATATATAGAAAATATAAGGCTATTTAATAAGACTAATATGTCTTTAGAGGATTTTAAATTCCTACAAGTTTTAATAGATAACTATAGTGAGGAGCAAAATAGGGACATACTTTTGCCAGATTTAAAGCCTCATAATAGATATACATATAAGGAAGTTAAGGCTATATTAGAAAATGAAAAAAGAGTTGCTGTTTCTAATGCAACAGGAACAGGAAAAAGTTTTATTATACTGCAAATGTTATTTGACTATTTAGATAGAAAATCTATTCTCATAGCACCAAGTAAGGAAATTATCATGCAATTAAAAAATATAGCTCCATGGTGTGTTAAAAGTTGCAAGTTTTATACATATAGCAAGTTAGCAGCTATGGATAGAAGTGGTAAGTTAAATGATATTAATGTAGAGTTGATATTATTAGATGAATTGCATAGAGCTGGTGCAGAAACTTGGGGAAAAGCTGTAAAGAAAATAATAGATAAAAATAAAGAAACTTCTATTGTAGGTTTTTCAGCTACACCTATAAGGTTTTTAGATAATAATAGGGATATGATTGAAGAGCTTCTACAGGGTAATTGTGTTACGCCACTTAGTCTTTCAGATGCCATTGTAAGAAAAGTATTGCCTAATCCAGTTTATGTTTCAGCAATTTATAATCTTGATAAAGAGATAAAAAAACGTATGGAACAAATGGAAGAAGAAATCATCACTAAAGAAGATAAAAAAAGATATATAAAAGAGCTTGAAGAGTATAAAAAGATATGGCAAAAGGAAAATAATATTCCAAACATAATAAAAAAGCATTTGTCTTATGGATATAACATTAAGTTTATCGTATTTTGTGAAAATAATTTTCATTTAATAAAAATGATACCAAAGGTAAATGATTGGTTTAAAAAGGCTTTTCCTATTTGTAAAAATATTAAAAGTTATACTATAACATCTCAAAGTAATAATGTAAAAAATACAATAAATGATTTTCAGGAAGATAATAATCAGCATGAAATAAAGCTACTATTTGCTATAAGTAAGTTAAATGAAGGGCTTCATTTAAAGAATATCAGTGGCATAATGATGCTTAGAAATACCAGATCACCAGTTGTGTATTATCAGCAGTTAGGAAGATGCCTCACTTCTGAAAATGTTGATAATCATCCAATAATATTTGATTTTGTAGATAATATTGATAATCTAGAATTGATTAATTTTAAACGTGATTTAATGAAAAGTGCAGAGGAAAATAATAAATACAGAGCTTCATTGGGGTTATGTGAAGAGCGAATTAATTTTGCCTTATATGAAGAGCATGAAGATGTCATAAGTAAATTTAGAAATATTGAAAAAAAGATTACTTATAATTGGTATGATAATTTTAATTATCTAGTGAAATTCTATGAAGTAAATGGTCATATAGAAGTACCTAAAGATAAAGCAAATGAGAGACTTTATAAATGGTGCGCCCTACAAAGAAGCTTATATAATAAACAAGTTCTTAATGAGGAATTTGTACAGTGTTTAGAAGCAATAGATTTTAAATGGGATTTAAGGCTTGAGAAATGGAAAGAGAATTTAAAGTCGTATCATAATATATTAGAGAGTAAATACCATAGTAATATATTATATTATGAAATAGTCAATGAGAGTTATTACATACCTATTTATCAATTTGAAGGATTATCTATGGAAGAGGAAAAAATAATCAAATGGTTTTATAGGCAGATAAATATATTTAAGAAGGATGAAATGGAAGAAAGTAAAAAGAATATTTTCATCAGTGAGTTACGGAACATTGAAAAGTATGTAGAGAATAAGTGGCTTAAATCCATATGGAAGATAAAAAGCTTTTATAACTTTATGAAAAATGAATATAAAATTGATTGTAATAAATTTAAAATTGCTCCTGAAAAAGATGAATTAAAAGAGCAAATTTGTTTAGAATTTAATAATAAGAGTATTATTGAAAATACAATTGATAAAAATTTACCTAAATCATCAGTAAGAAGCAAGGTTAATTTAAAAGAAAAGGAAGAAATGCATTTTGTTGCAGCATTTATTAAAGAAAATATGTATTTAGAGAGTATGGAAGGCTATATAGATCATTTAAACTATATTTATTATAAAAAGTTATTGGAAGTTTTAAATAATGTACCATCGTAGTAATTGAGGGTACAATAGCAGCATTTTGTGGCAATAATTCTTCATAATGAAGAAAAGGTTAAAAATGGTAAAATATATTAAAGTATACAGGCCATGAGAAAGTAAAGTAAATATTTTTTATTGCAATAACTTGAAATTTAAAGTAAAATCATTATGTTTAATAAATTTTACTTTATGTTTAAGGAGAAAAGCATGAGAGCAGTATATAGAAATCCAAAAGAATTAGCTTCAAAAATAAAAGATTTAGTAGATACTTATTTAGAAGATATGATAACTGAAGAAAAATTTGAAGAAACTATCATGGCTATGATAGAGAGAAATGAAGATAGAGTATATAAAAATGGTTTTATGCCATCTAAGTTAATCAGTGTTATAGGTGAAGAAAGAAAAGCTATAATAGACAAAGTATATGAAAAAATGAATAAATAATATTTTTGAAGAACAGAGGAATATCTGTTCTTTTTTTATAAATTTAACTATTAATTAGTATAATCATATAAATTTTAAAAATAGTTACAAAAAATATAAACAAAATTTCTTTCCTGCATAAATATATGTTATAAGGGGGATTTATTATGGGGCAGGAAAAGAAAATAAAAGACTTTAAATTTTTATGTTTAAAAAATGATTATTTTAAAATAGGTATAAGAGAAGAGAGATTGAGAAATGATATTTTGTTAGTAAAGTTTGATGATGATACCACCATCTGTAGAATGTATATGAACAATACCCATGCATATGTTCAGTTCCCTTATAATAAGACAATGTTAAATGAAATAAGGTGCAATACATGGACACTAGATAATATAGGAAGGGGTAGTGGTATCTTTCTTAAAAGCCAAAGAGATGGTAAGAGTTTTAGAGAAGTATTAAAATGGTATGACGTGAATAACAAAGGATATGATTATACAATTCATGATTCAAGAAAAGATATGATATCGAAAGAAGAATATGATAAAAAGAGGAAGCTATATATTCGCAAGCATCCATTATCCAATACAAGTTATGCAGTATAAAATAAAAAAAGCAGCACATAGCTATCTTGGATATATTAATGATACACAAATATTGTCAAACTAGTGTAAAGACGCATAATGATGCTTTTTTACGTAGGAATATTAAAAAATAGAATCCTTAGGGCAGAGTATGTCTAAGGATTTTTTGTTTATTAAAAATGTTAAGAGAACCCCTGTTATTGTAAAATATGAACTTTGAATAATAAGACTTTTAATATTATAGTAGTGATATAAAGATTTGAGTTATTGCTAGATATAATATTAAAAGTCTTTTTATGTAAAAAATATGAAATGAATTATGAAATGTGAAATTTACCCCGCTTATGGTATGGGATAATTATATTCTTTTTTAAAGAGAGGGAGATAATTTGATTAATAAAAGCAATTGGACTATAGAAGAAGATAATAAAATAATAAAATTATTTCATGAAGGTTTATCTAATAGAGAAATAGCAAAAAAAATAAATAGAACATTTGAAGCAACAAAAAAGAGAGTTCAAAAGTTAAAGAAAGAATTTGGTTTGAAAGAAAAAACAAGAAAGTTAAAGCAGATAGAAAAAAAAGAAATATTAAAATCTTTAAAGCATGAAAGTAATAAATATATGAGTGATAGATCACTTGTTAAATCTTCACTCTCTGCATATAAGAGTAATAGTAAAGGGGATTTAGTATTAGATATTAAAAAAGCTGAAGAAGATAGATGTGTATTTACATTAGACATGCCAAAAGCAATTTTAAACAATGATAAAAGAGAGTATGAAAAAAGTTTTATTTATACTAGAAAGAGTTAAGGCTAAAAGGGAGTAAGAAACATGGCAAAGAGAGATTTTACCAAAGCACAAAATGATAAGTTTAATTTGCATTTTACAAATTATAATAAGAGATTAATAGCAATGGCTATCTTTGCTTATATAAAAAAATGGCAGTCTAATGAAACTGGATTTTTAACGGTTTCATTGGATAAGTTATATGAAAATTTCAAAAGAAGTAAGAAATTTGTTAAATTATCTAATTTCAAAAAAATTGCAAATAAATTAGTTTATTTAGGATTATTAACTACAAAGAGAAAAGGAAGATTAAAGTTTTATGGAGTAGCAGGACATAAAAGTAACAAAGATATTGAAATAGAAAATGAAAATTTAGAAAATGAGAATAAAAGTTTACGAGAAGAATTAAATAAAGTTAAGGAAGAGTTACTTTTATTAAAAGATAAAATTAATAAATCTGAGATGGGTGAAGTTGATAATAAAAAAGAAGTAGATAAGGAAGAAGTTATAAAGATTGCTTGTGAAATGATGAAAGAGCTTGGAATAAAAGAAGGGTCAACTCCATTTAATCAAGTGATTGAAAGTTTATATATAAAGACAGAAAAAGCCAAATTATATAAGGCAGGGTTAATAAATTACATAAAAAAAGTTATACATAATAAAGTGCAAAATCAAGAAAAGTTTATACATATTATAAAAAGAAAAAATTATATAAAAAATTCATCAGATATTGAAATTTCATTTGGAAATTATACTTCTAATAATAGCAAAAGATTTAAAAGACAATTCGCTGAAGAGAAAATAAGAAAAGCTGAAGAATTAGAAAATGCTTTATTAGGGTGGTATAACATATAAAGTGAGGAGAAATTAGTATGGAAATGCATAGAGGAGATATATTTATTGCAGATTTGGGGTTAAATAAAGCAAATGGAAGTGAACAACAAGGCGAAAGACCAGTTGTTATTATACAAAATGATATAGGAAATTTGTATAGTTCAACAGTAATAGTTGCAGCTATAACCGCTAAAATAAATAAGCGTGAATTGCCAGTTCATGTTGAATTATCAAAAAGACAATTAAAGAAAAATTCAACTATATTACTTGAACAAATAAGAACATTAGATAAAAAGAAATTAAAAGAAAAAGTAGGTAATCTTAATAGTTTTGAGTTAGAAAACTTAAATAAAGCATTAAAAATAAGCGTTGGATTATAAGGGGGATTATGAAAATGAAAAAATCAAAATTGAAGTATAATGCAAATACTGATAGAATTGTTTTAGATGGATATGAATTTCACTGTGGTGATCAGCTAGAAGTCTTGATAAATGATACATGGATAAAAACTAGGATAGAAGCTGAAGCTGATTTTAGTACAGGAAGTTATAGACCTAAGTGGTATTTAATAGGGTTAAAAGGAATAGAGATAGAAGGAGTATTTGCAAGAATTAAATAGTTTAAAATTTACAGGACTAACAGTAAGGGATTACAAAATAATTGTTATAAAAGTTAAAGGTGTTGTAAGTTTTGGATAGGGTGAGTATTCCCCCAATAAAAAATAAAGGTTAAAAGTGTTCCCAGGGGACATTTAGGTATAAATAATGAATAGATTAAATGAACGTTTTTTAGAATATATACATAAACAAACATATTTAGAATTAACAAATGAAAACATAATTACTAGGGAAGAATTAAATGAATGGTGTGAAGAATTAAAAATAAATAAGCCTAGTGATGAAAAGTCAACACTTTATTACATAGAGTATTTATCTAAAGAAGGAATAACATATTTAGATTTCTATAATAGATATAAACATAAAGCATATGGAATACATCCTTCAAGATTTGATAATAAGTTTAAAGTAAATAAATATCAAAGAAGAAAGATGATTGATACTGGATATTTAAAAATTGCTTATTATAAGTTAGAAGAAATATATCCAAAAAGATTTGAAGAAGTACCTTTTTTAAATGCTGAAAAATATTTTGAGATAACAAAAGAAGATATTGAAATATGGAGAGCAGAAAATATAAAAGGATATAAATTTAAACAGTTAAGGCTAGATATATAGAAATTTATTAAATCTGTAGAAAGATATAAATAATGATGAAATAACGGTGTCCCCGAGGGACATAAAATTTGTGAGGAGGATATATAGATGAATATACATAAAATAAAAGAAATGCTAAAAAATAGGAAAGTAAAAATAATAACTGGATCAGTAGCAGGAGTTTTAGTGCTTACATTAGCAGGAACAATGCTAGTACATAATAAGAAAGCAGAAAATAAAAATATTGCAATAGAGAAAAATACAGAGAAAGATAATATATTAGATGATAAAAAAGAAAAATCAACTAATGAAGATAAGGATAATAAAGAAAAGTTAGAAGAATTAAAGAAAATAGATACATCTAATCTGTCAGATGAAGAGAAAAAGGATTTAGAAAACAAGATAGCAGATGCAGAAAAGAAAGTAGCAAATAATGATAATGGTGGATCAAGTGAAGAAGTTACTTCTAACACTCCAAATTTAACGTCAAATAGCTCAAGTAATTCATCAAGTGAACCAAGTTCTTCACAAACTTCATCAAATAGTGGTACAAGCAATAGTTCTCAAAGTTCAGGAAGCACTACAATTAACCAAACATCTAGTGAAAATTCAAATTCTAATGGTGGTTCAACAAGTGGTGGCACTTCAACTCAAACTCATACTCATACTCATAATTGGGTGCCAGTTACCACTGTAGTACACCATGATGAAGAAGGACATTGGGAAAATGTATTAGTTAGCGAAGCATGGACAGAAGAAGTTCCGATTTATGAAGAACAAGAAAGAGCTATTTGTAATGGTTGTGGTTTAGATATAACAAATAATCCAACTGCTCATATAAAAGAACAAATGTTAGCAGGAAACTTAAAATGTGGTGGGTATCATTCAGAGTGGCAACAAGTTCAAGTTGGAACTAATAAAATAAATCATGATGCTGTATATGACAAGAAATGGTTTGTAGATAAAGCAGCCTGGGATGAAACAGTTACTACTGGATATAGATGTAGTATTTGTGGTGAAACTAAATAATATAAGTTTATAGAGAACATATAAAAAAGAATCTATTTAAGGAATAGATTCTTTTTTATGTGTTTTTATAAGAAGAGTGGAGGTTTATAATATGAGTGAGATTTTAAAATTAAGACATATGGTTGCATTATATGATGAAGGATTAGAAGTTAGTAAGTATGTGCTTGTAAATGAAAGTGAATATACTTTCACATTTATGAATAAAGAAACGAAAAAGTTAGTTTATATAAGGTATTAAAGACATTTGCTAGAAGCAGATGTCTTTTTTATATATTTAATTTTATAGATGGTGAGGGGGAATAAGATATGCTTAGTTTTTTGTTTATACAATGACTATATAAATCAGATAAGTAAGAAGATAAGGAGGGGAGTTAGGTGAGGAAACTCAAAAGATTTTTAAGTTTATTTCTAGCGAGCAGTTTATTAATGGGATTGAATGTTCAAGCAATGCCAGTAGAGAAAACAGATACAGATATAGCTAAGCTAGAAATAGAGGTTAATGGTGAAGGTAAAGTTACTATTGATGATGGATATTCTAAGTATTTTTTAGAAAATAAAGATGTTTTTAGAGCTGATTGTACAGTAGACACAAATTTAAAAATAACTGCTACACCAAATGAAGGATATTATATAGCTTCAGTTGATGGTATAGATAGTAATGGAATATCTGATGGAAATAGTAAAATTTACGATGTTAATTTGCAAGAAAATAAAACATCTATAACTATTAATTTTTTAGAAGAAAAGAAAGAAGATATACTTAAAGAAGATACTTCAAGTAGTATTGTCGAAGTCAAAGAAGCAAATGAATTTGAAGGTCTTTCAGAAGATGAAATAATAATAGAGAAATATAATAGAGGAATTAAATTTGAAAAAGAACAAATAGAAGCTAGAAAGAAACTAGCAACTGAGAAAAATTTATTAGATTATGTTGATGAAAATTATTTTTTAGTAGAAGAATATTTAAAAGATAAATCAAGTGCTGATTTAATAGATGAAGAAATACTTATATTAGTAAACTCTTTAAGTTATAGTGATATAAATGAGTTTTTAGCTTTAAGTGATAGTAAAAATAATTTTTATTTTAAAGATTTTAGGGAAGTATTAAGAACAAGAAATAAATTAAATAATAGCAATTCTTTATCTATAAGTGCGAGAAATTTAGTTGTTGGAAACGCTGGAGCAGTTACAGAGTATTATCAAGGGTATGCTCATACTGCTCCTATGCTATCTGTAGCAGGTAAACAAGCATTTTGTGTAACGTTTGAAAGACCTGATCCATCGGGAGGAACTGTAGCATATGATCAAAGATTAGCCAATAATGAAATGCTTAGAAAGGTTTTATACTACGGCTATAGAGGACCAGGTACTGGTAGCATTATTTCTCAATGGTCTAGTAATCAGAACTTACTAATGATTGCTACAACACAAGCAGCTTCAAAGGCTAATGGACATAAATCATATGCTTTAGGGAATGATTTTTATAATTATGTAAGTGGGTTACCATCTCCACCGAGTGGATTTACAGTTTATATAGTAAGTACAGGTGGTAGTACACAAGATTTAGCGTTTTGGGAGAACATTTCTAAAGGTTCTTTACAAATTTCTAAAGAATCAGCAGATCCATCAATAACAAATGGAAATAGTTATTATGATATAACGGGAGCAGAATATGGAGTATACACTAATTCTAATGCTGCTGGTCTTGTTGGTACTTTAGTTATAGGTTCTAATGGTTGGTCACAAGAGATTCAATTAGATGCAGGTACTTATTATTTAAAGGAAACTAAAGCACCTAAAGGATATGCTTTAGATAAAAATATTTACCCAATTACAGTAAATGCTGGTAGCAAAACTACTAAAACATTTAAAGATAGACCTCAATCAGATCCAGTTATGGTATTGCTTAGAAAAGTAGATTCTGATACTGGAACTAACAAACCACAAGGTAGTGGTTCACTAGCAAATGCACATTTTACTGTTAAGTATTATGCTGGTGAATATAGTGATGGAGTTAATCCGTCAGATTTGGGGAAATCTCCCACAAGAATTTGGGTTATGAGAACTGATAATGATGGTTATGCAGAACTTAGTGATGCTTATAAGGTGTCGGGAGATCCATTTTATTATATGAGTAATGGATTAGTAACTATTCCATTAGGAACTATAACGATACAAGAAACTAAGGCTCCGACAGGATATAAAATAAATCCAGAAATATTTATAAGAAAAATAACGCCTAATGGAAATGCTGAAGCAGTAGGAACTTATAATGAACCTATTATAAAAGAAGATTCTTTAAACTTTGT
>ERZ773245.1847-NODE-1847-length-13342-cov-3.065779_pt1 | contig 13342 bp, 14 predicted proteins | sample MGYA00580988_ERZ773245 | MGnify/ENA primary metagenome ERZ773245 (study PRJEB29015, sample SAMEA2737792) | human gut metagenome | biome: human gut; feature: human-associated habitat; material: faeces | place: China | collected 2012 ... | reverse complement strand
ATAGATTTAGTAAAAAATAAGGAGGAATATTTATGGCGGAAGTACTATCTCAGGAAGAGATAGATGCACTTTTATCAGCTTTGTCATCAGGAGATGTAGAGCCAGAAACTATAGATTCTGTGGAAGAAGACATACATAAAGTGAAGCAATATGATTTTAAAACCCCACAAAAATTCTCCAAAGATCATATCAGAACATTAGAAAAGGTTCATACTAAATTTGCGAGATTAATAAGCAATTATTTAACTATGCAAACTCGTAAGAGTGTTAAAGTAAATGTAGAAAATGTTGAACAGGTTCCTTATGAAGAGTTCATAAGATCTATTCCAAATCCTACTATAATCTCATATTTTAAGTTACATCCAATGCAAGGAAATATAGTAATGGAATTAAATCCGGAATTTGGTTTTCAAATATTGGATTTACTTTTGGGTGGTTTTGGAGTTAAACGAGGAATAGATAAAGATTTAACTGAAATTGAAAAAAATATACTATCTAAAGTGTGCAGAGAAATTATTGAACAATTAGAATCTGGGTGGTCTGAAATAATGGAAGTAACTCCGGAGTTTGAATCATTAGATACAAATCCTACTGCAAACCAGACATTAGCACCAAATGAGCCTGTGGCGTTAATAAGCTTTTTAGTGGAATTTGGAGAGGATAGTACATATATTAATTTATGTATTCCTTATTTAAGTATAGAAAAGCTTCTAGATAAGTTAGTAGTAGAATATTGGTTAAGAAGTTCTGATGATGAAGATGAAGAAGATTTAGTGGAAATTATTAAGGGAACAATCCAACCTGTAGAGTTAAAAATAAAAGCTGAACTTGGTAAGACTCAAATAAATGTTGAAGAATTTTTGGATTTAGTAGTTGGAGATGTACTAAAGCTAGATACTAAAACAATAGAGCCTATAAAGGTATATGTAGAAGATGAGTTATGCTATAGTGGAAAACCAGGAATTATTGGGAAAATGGCAGGAGTAGAACTTTTAGATACTATAAATAAGGATGTGAAAACAGATGAGTAATGGTTTTTTATCTCAAGATGAAATTAACTCATTATTAAATGGTGAGTTAAATAATGATAATGAAGTTGAAAATAATGAAGAATTATTAAGTGATTTAGAAAAAGATTTGCTAGGGGAAGTTGGAAATATATCTATGGGATCTGCTTCCACAGCATTATATCAATTACTTAATCAAAAAGTTAACATAACAACACCAGTAGTAACGGTGACAACAATAAAACAAATTAAAGAAAATTTTGATGTTCCTAATATAATACTAGATGTAGAATATGTTGAAGGTATTTCTGGAAGAAATATGCTGATGATGAAAATATCAGATGCAGCTGTCATCGCCAATTGCATGATGGGTGGAGACGGAAAAATAGAAAGTGATGAATTATCAGAAATAGAAATAAGTGCAGTGCAAGAAGCTATGAATCAAATGATAGGTTCTGCAGCAACTTCAATGGCTACTATGTTTGGCAGAAGAGTTGATATATCACCTCCTCAATCAACATTATGGGAAAGTAAAGAACAAAGTCTTTCAAACGATATTGAAGAAGAAGAAAAGGTAGTTAGGATTTCTTTTGATTTAGAAGTAGGAGATGTATTAAAGTCTAGTATAATGCAAATACTACCTTTAAATACAGCAAAAAAAATTGTTTCTATTATGATGGGAGAAAATCAAGTACAAGCTTCGGCAGAAACATTTGTCAATGAACCAGCACCGACACCGACACCAGCATCAACACATACTATGGCCAGTTCATCACAACCAACATATGAAGCAGCGGTACATGGGCAGCCAGCATATCAACAGCCGGCATATGAAGCACCTGTAAATTATGCGTCACCTATGAGTCATACACAACCAATGATGCAACCATCAGTGGAAGTACAAAAAGCAAACTTTGCACCATTAGGGACAGAACACGTAAGAAAGTCTCATGATAATATTGATTTAATATTAGATGTTGCATTAGATATATCTGTTGTTTTAGGAAGAACTAAAAAGAGTATAAGAGATATTTTAAATCTAGGAAATGGATCTCTTATAGAATTAAATAGATTAGCAGATGAGCCAGTGGAAGTACTTGTAAATGGCAAGGTTATAGCTGAAGGAGAAGTTGTTGTTATAGATGAAAACTTCGGAGTAAGAATTAATAACATTGTTAGTGGAGCAGACAGAATAAAGAGTTTAAGGTAAGTAAAAATAAGAAAGACAGTATATAAATCTTATGATTATATGCTGTCTTATTTGTATTATATAAAAATATTAAGGTATGTTATAATATTTATAATTTAATAATGAAGTTAATATTATTTAGATGTGAGGTGATATAAATGTCAAATTATTTAAACACTAATGTACTTTTAGAAAACTATAAAAATTTATATAGAAGTAAATATTTTATAGATAAATCTTTAATTATAGATAGTTTAAATCAATTATTAAATACCTCTGATAAGTATGTATGTATGTATAACAAGACCAAGAAGGTTTGGAAAATCTTCAATAGCAAGTATGATTGGAGCTTATTATTCAAAAGCCGTAAAGTCAAAAGAAATTTTTGATAATCTTAAAATAAGTAGTAGTGAAAGTTATATGGAAAATCTTAATAAATACAATGTTATAAGTATATCATTTAATGAAATACCTGATAACATGAAGAGTTATGATGACTATATAAATATGATTAGAACACAACTTATTAGAGATATAACAGAAAAATATACTCATATTAAAGAAGATAAATATTTTAATATAAGTTCCATGCTTATGGATACACAAGAAAAATTTATTTTTATCTTTGATGAATGGGATTATATTTTTAATAATAATATGTTTGTAGAAAATCAAAATGATTTTTTAGAGTTTTTGAGAAATTTATTAAAGGATCAGCCCTATGTATCTCTTTGTTATATGACAGGAGTATTACCAATAAAAAAATATTCAAGTGGCTCAGCACTTAATATGTTTGATGAATATACATTTTTGAAGGACAGAAGCTTTGGTGAGTATTTTGGTTTTACAGAATATGAAACACTAGAACTTTGTAATAAAAATGGAAAGCTAAGATTTGAAGAAGTTGAAGCTTGGTATAATGGTTATTTAACAGCTACAGGCATAAGAATTTACAATCCACGTTCTGTAGTAAAAGCACTTAAAAATAATTATTGTGAAAGTTATTGGACTAATACTGGAGCTATGGATGAAGTAGTAGAATATCTTAAATATAATACTTTAGATATTTGTGATGATGTTATAGAAATGGTTTCAGGAGAGGAAATTGATATAACAATAAATGAAGAATTTAGAGCTGGACAAAGAGCACCTAGAACAAAAAAAGAAATTTATTCAGCAATGATAGTATTAGGATTTTTATCGTATTATGATGGTTATTTAAAAATTCCAAACAAAGAACTTATGCAAGAATTTGAGAAAGCTTTAGAAGATAAATCCTTTGGATATGTATCAAAAATAATAGAAAATTCTAAAAATATGTTAAAAGCAACAGTTAATGGAGATACAGATACTATAAAATCAATTCTTCATGATATTCATAATTCTGAAATACCAATATTACAATATAATGATGAAAACAGCTTATCGTGTGTATTGACATTGGCTTATTTAGCAGCTAGAGATACTTATAGAATTGAAAGGGAAGAAAAAAGTGGAAAAGGGTATGCTGATTTTACATTTCATCCAAGAAGAAAAAATGATACTGCTTTTATAGTAGAATTGAAAAAAGATGAATCCCCTGAAGTGGCAATAAATCAAATAAAGAAAAAAGAATATGTAGAAAAATTTAAAAGAGAAAATAATAATCATTCAATTTTAGCTGTAGCTATATGCTATGATTCTAAAATAAAGGAACATTATTGTAAAATTGAAGAATTAAGATAAAATATACTTTTATGCAAAAGAAATGCAAAATACTGACTTGAGATTTAAATAAGTCAGTATTTTTTATGCAAATAAACATAATAAATACTATAAATTTTTATAAGTGTATTACGATAATTAGTTAAAGGGAATATTCATAAGGGAGGTAAGAGACATGAATATTAACGGAGTAAGAACACAAGGAATTGCAAATATATATGCTTCTAATGGAGCAAAAAGAATAAAGGAAACTAATACAGATATAGGAAAAGATAAAATTGAAATATCTGAATTAGGAAGAAACTTAAGTATGTATGATAATGTAGATTTTAATATAGATAATAGTGCTAAAATAGAAGAGCTTAAAGCAAAAATCCAAAATGGCACTTATAATGTAGATGCTAAATTAACAGCACAAAGTATTTTAAATAATATAAAAGAAGGAAGATGAATAAATGATAAATAATCTTATAGGTATTATTCAAAAAGAAACAGAAGCATTAAAAGGGCTATTGGTAATTTTAGAAAAACAATATAAGAGTATCATAAATAAAGAAACCTTTGAACTAGATGCAATAGTAGATGAAATAAAACTAGCTAATAGAGAAGTAGCTAAGCAGGAAGTTGAAAGAAGAAAGCTTCTTAATGGAAAAAAAGTACAAGATATAATTAATGAAAGCGGAAATAAAGAGTTAGACAGAGTTTATAGAGAAATAAAAATGGTTTTAGAAAGTATTAAACATCAAAATGAAACCAACGATTTATTAATAAAACAACAATTGGTTTTTACAAATAGAATGTTAAATATAATAAATCCTAAAAGAGAAAAAGGAACTTATAATTCCTATGGAAGATTATAAAATAAAAGGAGAATTTTAATATGGCAAGTATATTTTCTACGTTTAACACAGCAAAAAGTGGACTGACGGTACATCAAAGTGGAATCAATGTTACATCTCATAACATTGCTAATTCATCTACAGTAGGGTATTCAAGACAAAGAGCAAAAATACAGACATCAAGACCTATTACGTTAGGAGCAGAAGCAGGGCAAGTAGGTACAGGAGCTCAAATTTCAGCCATTGAAAGAGTAAGAGATTCTTTTTTAGACTATCAAGTGAGAGTTGAAACAGCAGAACTTGGTAAGTATTCAACAAAGTTAGATTACTTATCACAAGTGGAAGGGATTTTTAATGAACCTTCAGATACAGGAATTTCTACAGCGCTATCAGATTTCTTTGATGCTTTTCAAGAATTATCAAAGCAAAGTACAAGTTCCAGTACAAGAGTTGTTGTTACTCAAAAGACAAAAACTTTATGTGATTTATTAAATAACACATATTCAAAACTTGAAAAATTACAAGAAAATTCAGTGGAAACTGTTAAAAATAGTGTAAAAGAAGTTAATAGTATATTAGAGCAATTAACAACAGTAAATAATCAAATAAGAATTGCCAGCATAACAGGTGATCAACCAAATGACTTAATGGATAGTAGAGATAATCTGTTAGATGAATTAAGCAGTAAATTTGGTATAGATGTTGATAAAACTCAATTTAATGGTAATGATATTACTGCTACCGGAATTGGAGCAAATTTAAACCCATTAGTTAATTCAGAACCTAATGGTGAAGTAACAAGATTATCATTTATTTCAGAAATTAAAGCTAATAATGATGGAACTCACACAATAAGCTATTTTGTTAATGGTGATACTGAAAAACCTAAAACTATAACTGTATCAGGATTAGCAGCTACTGAAGTAGATACTTTAAAGAAAACAAGAATATTACTTACAGATGGCAATGGAGAAATGCTTGATGGTAAAGGAAATATAGTGAAAGATGGAGGAACTATAGCAAATCCTATTGAAAAGTTCATACCAAAATCAGGAGAAATAGCTGGAGCTATAGAAGTTCAAGATAGTATTGGAAGTTATATGAATCAATTAGATAAAATGGCTAAAGGGCTAGCATTATCAGTAAATGCTATTCACAGTGGTTCAATGGATTCTAATATAAAGGATACAACTAAAACTTTAGACTTTTTTGTAGCTTCTGATGGAAAAGATGAAGCAGGTATAAGTGCTAAAAATATTTCAATAAATGCTTTAATTTTAGAAAATCCTTCATTTATTAATACTAAAGAAAATGCTGATGCAGGAGAAGGAGATGGAAGTAGAGCCTTAGCTATAGCACAATTACAAAGCACATTAATATCTATAAGCAAAATAGATAGCACTACAACAAGGGCTCAATTATGTAAGTTTACCAATGGTAGCACTATGTCATTAGTTAATGATGTTGCCAGTGGAACAAAGGTTGAGTCATACTTCCAAGATGTAGTTGATAAATTAGGTGTTGAAGCACAACATGCCAAGAGAGTTGTTTCTAATGAAGAAGATTTATTAAATTCATTAGATTTAAACAGGCTTTCAGTTTCAGGTGTTTCACTGGATGAAGAAATGACTAACTTAATTCAATATCAAAAGGCATATAGTGCCAATGCAAAAACAATAACTACTGTTAGTGATATGTTAGATATTATTTTAGGATTAATTTAAGGAGAAAAATTATGAGAGTTACAAATCAAATGATGAGCACAACGTATTTAAAAGACTTAAATAAAAATTTAAATAATTTAAATACTTTAAATAAACAATTAACTACAGGAAAAGAAATTAGTAAGCCTTCTGATAATCCTTTTAAAACTGCTAGAATAATGCAAATGTACTCAGATATATCTGCCAATAAACAATATAATGAAAATATTAAAGACACTATTAACTGGCTTGATACAACTGATGTAGCTTTAGAACAAATAGGAAATTCAGCACAAAGAATAAGAGAGCTGATGGTTTCAGCAGGAAATGCTTCTTATGGTAGTGATGAAAAAAATGCTCTTAAAGAAGAAATCAATGAAAAAATTAATGAAATAGCACAAGTTTTAAACACTAATTATGATGGTAAATACATCTTTGGAGGAACTAAAAGCTTATCTAAACCTGTTGGAGTAGAAAAAGATAGCAATGGTAACAATATATTAGTATTTAAAGATGATAATGGAAATTCCTTTAATGAAGAAGGAAAAGCCTATATAAAAAATGCCGATGGCACTATTACAAGAGATGCCAATGGAAATTTAGCAGTGGAAGCAAATCCAAAGCCAGAATATGAAAAATTATTAAATCAAATGAATGCTAATTTAAGTGTTGAAGTATCTAATGGTGTAAACATGAATTATAACGTAGGAACTCCAAGTATATTAACTTTAAAAAATGGAAATAACGTTATGAAGTTATTAAATGATGTTGTTAACAACTTAGATAAAGTAGATAGTAGTGATGTTATAAAAGGCAATTTAGAAGAAATGGATTTATTTGTATCTAATGTAAGTAGTATAAGAGGTGAAGTTGGAGCAAAGCAAAACAGAATGGATTCAGCTAAAACTCAAAATGAAGAGCAAAACTTAACTATGAAAGATGTACTTTCAAAAACTGAAGATATTGATATAGCAGAAAAGACTATAGATTTAGCAACTCTTCAAGCTATATATCAAGCATCACTTCAAGTAAGTGCATCTATAATTCAAAAATCACTGGTAGATTACGTTTAATAGATTTTGGAGGGTGAAATTTATGGAGATTAAATTCAAAAAAGGCATATTAGGTTTTGAACATTTACATACCTTCATATTAAAAGAATTAGAAGATAGTAATTTTAAAATGCTTCAATCCCTTGAAGATGAAAAAATATCATTTGTACTTATATCACCTTTTGATATAGTAAGTGATTATGAAATTAAATTAGGAAATGAAACAGTAGAAAGAATAGAAGTAGATACTGCCAATGATGTAAGTATATTTTCTTTAGTAACATTAAATAGTGATATAAAAAAAATTACTGCTAATTTAAAAGCGCCAATAGTGATTAACGTTAAAAAAAATCTAGGTGAACAAATAATTGTAGATAAAGAAAAATACAAGATAAAGCATCCTTTAATAAAGGAGTGATATAAATGCTAGTTGTAAGAAGAAAGAAAAATGAAAGTATTTTAATTGGAGATAATATTGAAATAAATATTGTTGCCATAGAAAATGGTACTGTAAAACTAGCAATAAATGCTCCAAAAGAAGTTCAAATATTAAGAAAAGAACTATACATACAAGTAGAAAAAGAAAATAAAGAAGCTGTAAGCTTAAATATAGATATTTTAAAAAATTTAAAATTAAAATAATTAACATACGGAGGCGAATAATTATGCATCCAAATGCATATGGAGTATATAAAAATAATAGTGTGAATTTTGCATCTAAGGAACAGATGCTTTTAATGCTTTTAGATGGAGCTGTTAAATTTGCTAAAAGAGCAAAACTTGCAATACAAGAAAAAGATATAAAAATGGCTCATAATAGTATAACAAGAACACAAGATATATTTACAGAGTTAAAAGTAACTCTTGATACTAGTGCAGGAGAATGGGCAGAGCAAATGTTTAATATATATTCATTTATAAATGATAGATTACTTCAAGCTAATATAAAGAAGGACGAAGCTATTATGGATGAAGTAATACCTTTAATAGAAGAAGTAAGAAATATATGGAATGAAGCTTATAAGTTAAGTATAGGTCAAAGATAAGGAGAGTGTTAACAAATGACAAGAATAACAGGGTTAGCCACAGGACTTGATGTAGATACTCTAGTTAAAGAAACAATGCAAGCATATCAAACAAAAATAGATACAGTAGATCAACAAAAGAAAGTAGTTGAACTTCAACAAGAAATGTATAGAGAGGTAATAACAGATTGTAGAAATTTCTATAATGATTACTTTGATATATCTAAATCTAACAGTATTATATTACAAAAAAATTGGTCAGCAACTACTTTTGAATCTTCAAGTTCAGCAGTAACAGTAACTGGAGGAGCAGGGGCAGAAGCAGCAAACTATTCAGTAAAAGTTGAAAGTATAGCAAAAGCAGCTTCTTTTAAATTAGAAAGTAGTAAGGCAAATGGAACTGTTTATATAAATAATGTGAAGGTTGAATTAGGTAATGATAAAAGTGATGCTGAAAAAGTTAAATTAATCAATGAAGCATTAAAAGAAAAAGGTATTACTGCTAAATATAGTGAATTTGAAAAAGGGATAGTTCTTACCACTGATAAATTAGGTTCTGATGAAACTATAAGTTTTACAACACAAGCACCTAAAACAGAAAGTCAAGGTAGTGATTATTTTGAAAAATTAGTTAAAGATTTTGAAGGTAAGGGTGTAACTACAGATAAAGGTAAAAAAGAGTTTACTTTTAAAGTAGATGCTACAGAAGTAAAAGTTGATTGTACTGATGGAATTTCAGAAGATAAGATAAAATCAGCTATGAAAAAGGCTGGTATGGATGTTGTTGAAGAAAAGAGTGGTGGATTTAAAATAACTTATCCAGCTGACAGTAGTGCAACAAATATAGTCAATGGAACAGATTGTAGAGCTACCATAACTAAAGATGGAAAAACATATGAAGTTGTAGGTAATAAAACTAACAATATTACTTTAGATGGTGTTACATTTAAATTTAATAATGTAATAAATGAAGAGGTACAAATAACTGGTAAAGCAGATGTTACAAAAGTAAAAGAAAATATTGTTAAGTTTGTTAATGATTATAATAAGTTAATGGAAAAATTAAATACATTAATAACTGAAAAAAGAGATAAAAGTTATATGCCATTAACTGATGCTCAAAGGAAAGAAATGAGTGAAAGTGAAATTGAACTTTGGGAAAAGAAAGTTAAAGAAGGACAATTAAGTAGAGATAGTGATTTAACAAGAATAAGAAATGCCATGAAAAGTACCATGAGTAGTTTAGTCGGTGGAACTTCAAGCTCATTAAAATCCATTGGAATAACTCCAGTAGCAGATTATAATGGAACTAAAAATGGAACATTTACCATAGATGAAGACAAGTTAACTAGTGCTTTAGAAAATAATATGGAAGATGTAATGAAGCTATTTGTAAGTACAGGTACTGATAAAGATGAAAGTGATAAAGGTTTATTACAAAAATTAAAATCAGTTTTTGACACAGAAACTCAAACTAACAAGGGCTCATTAATTAAAAAAGCTGGTATAGTTGGATCATCTACAGCATCTAATAATACTTTAAGTAAACAAATTACAAAATATGAAGAAAAAATATCAAGAATGCAAACTATTTTTTCAAGTAAACAACAAGCTCTATATACAAAATATTCAAGACTTGAAACATTGATGAATAACTTAAACTCTCAATCAAATTATTTAACTTCAATGCTTTCTAGTTAGGAGTGTTATTTATGAGAACTTTATTAAAAGAATATAAAGAAATATCATTAAAACTTTTATATGAACTTAAAAAAGACAACTTAAATGAAGCTTTTAAACTTAGTGAAGAGAGGCAACAAATATTATATAAATTAAGTGGGATGACTATAGATAAAACTATAGATTTAGAGAAAGAATTTAATATTTATTCTTTAGATAATGAAATACAAGAAGAAATAAAAAAACAAAGAATAGAAATTAAAGAAGAAATGGAGCAAACAAAGCGTCAAAAAATGGCTAATTCAGTATATGGAAGACAATTTGAAGATATATACTTTTTAAATAAACAAATTTAAATAAATTTTTATAAAAAGTGTAAAGTGTATCAAAAAAATGTCGAATATATAAAAGTAAGGTTAGTTATTAAACATTACAAAATATATAAATAATTGACAAGGAAGTCAAAAAGGAAAAATCAAGGAGGAACACTAAAATGATTATTAATCACAATATGAATGCGTTAAATGCGCACAGAAACATGAACGTTAACAATACAGCTGCTGGTAAATCAATGGAGAAATTATCTTCAGGTTTAAGAATTAACAGAGCTGGTGATGATGCTGCAGGTCTTGCAATATCAGAAAAAATGAGAGGACAAATCAGAGGGTTAACTCAAGCTTCAAGAAATGCTTCTGATGGTATCTCAATGATTCAAACAGCTGAAGGTGCTTTAAATGAAACTCAAAACATTCTTCAAAGAATGAGAGAATTATCAGTTCAATCTTCAAATGATACAAACACTGCTGCAGATAGACAATCTATCCAAAAAGAAATTGAACAATTAACAGAAGAAATCGATAGAATTGGTAATAACACAGAATTCAATACTCAATCTTTATTAAAAGGTGATGGTTCTAATAAGTTAGAAATAACTGGTATGAAAATTGGTGATATGAAAAAGGGAGACGATATTGTTAAAACTAATGTTACTATGCAGTTATCATCAGATGTTGCTACAGAACAGACTTTTAAAGTTTCTTTAAATGGTAAAGAAATTAGCTTAACTGTTGGTAAGCAAGTTGGTAATAATACTGAAAAAGCGGATAATGCTAAAGCAATGGAAGAACAGTTAAATTCAGCTATAGAAAATAATGCGTTATTAAAAGGTCAATATGAAGTAGTTAATGATGGAGATTCTGTAACTATAAAAGCTGTAAAAGATGGGAATTTTTCGGGTGATAAGGGAAATATAAAGGTTGAAGCGGTTAATGGTAATAAAGTTTATGTCAATGGTAATACTACACAACTTAATGGTACTCAAAGAGAGGATGGAAAAACTACAGCGGCAACATCTGCAAGTGCTGAAATGACACTTGTAAATAATCCAGATGATATTAAAAAATTAGTTGGTAAGGGAATCACTTTAGGAAATACTCAAATTGAATTTTATGATGTAAATAATGGAGCATATTCAGGACAAGCAGTTGGTGTAGATATAAGTCAAGCAACTGATGCTAGTAAGTTAGCAGATGCTATAATAAAACAAGCTGGAGATAAAATTGAGGGTGCAACTATAACTAAAGATGTTAATAATAAATTAGTTGTTTCATCAACTACAACAGGTGCAAATTCAACAGTTAAAGTTGAGGATGGAGCTAAAAATGAAGGTTTTGAAGCTACATTCCAAGTAGGAGCTAATTCTAATCAAACTATTTCAATATCAATAGGAGATATGAGAGCAGAAGCTTTAGGAGTTAAAAATGTTGATTTAAAAACAGCAGAAGGCTCACAAAAAGCTACAACTACAATTCAAGCTGCCATAGAAAAAGTTTCCACTGAAAGAGCAGGTTTAGGGGCAGTTCAAAATAGATTAGAATATACGATTTCTAACTTAGATAATACTACTGAAAACTTAACTTCAGCAGAATCTACATTAAGAGATGTTGATATGGCTAAGGAAATGATGACATTCTCTAAGAATAACATCTTAAATCAAGCTGCACAAGCAATGCTTGCACAAGCTAATCAACAACCACAAAACGTATTATCTTTATTAAGATAGTAGATTAATAATCAAAGAGTGAAGATTTTTCTTCACTCTTTTTTTCTAAAGAAAATGTATGGATAATATATAAATTAATTATAATAAATTTGGAGGCGATATATATGAAGGTATTAAAACCTTTTTATTATGATGATTTTAAATGTATTGGAGGAGAATGTATAGACAATTGCTGTGGAAGCAATTGGAGAATAGATATAGATGAAAAAACATATAAAAAGTATAAAAAGTTAAAAGGGGAATGGGGTAAAAAAATAGATAGTAATATTAGTAGAAATAGAAGTAACCCTAATTATTTGAAATATGGAAAAATAAACTTAAAAAATAATAAATGTTCATTATTAAGTGAAAATGGTTTATGTACAATACATGGTTCTTTAGGAGAGGATTATTTATGCAATACATGTAGAGTTTATCCAAGGAGTATAAATAAATATGGAGAAATATATGAAAGAAATTTAAGTATATCTTGTCCAGAAGTTGCTAGATATATTATTAAAAGTAAAGATAATTTTTCTTTTAATTTAGAAGATGAAAAGCTTAGTGACTTAGATAAAGATTATATTGTTGATGGTAAATATAATGAAAAATTATATAATATTCTTTGGGATACTCGTAGTTTAGCTATGGAAATAATTCAATTTAAAGAAATTGAAATTTGGAAGAGAATATCTTTCTTTAAAATGCTTACTGATAAAGTGCAAAATATAATAAATGAAAAACAATATGATAATTATGAAGAATTATTAAATAACTTTAGAGAGCAAATAACCAATATTAATGTTATTAATTCATTAGATAAAATATCGCTTATTTCAGATGTAAAAGTTAAATTTATTCAAAGTGCATTACAAGTAAGAGCTAATAATGGCTTGAATAATGATAAATTTACTAGTTTAATAATAGAATATAATGAGCTATTTGATAAAAATATTGATTTTAAAAATAATGTAGAAAATATAATAAAAATAGAAGAAGAATTTAATATATATTTAAAAGAGCAAGAAAATATAATTGAAAATTTATTGATTTATTTAATATATAAATATTTCATGAAATCATTGCATACAAAAGACTTAAA
>ERZ773245.1833-NODE-1833-length-13456-cov-4.540109_pt1 | contig 13456 bp, 19 predicted proteins | sample MGYA00580988_ERZ773245 | MGnify/ENA primary metagenome ERZ773245 (study PRJEB29015, sample SAMEA2737792) | human gut metagenome | biome: human gut; feature: human-associated habitat; material: faeces | place: China | collected 2012 ... | reverse complement strand
CAATGAGAAAAGAAACGGTCCCAGTAAGAAAAAAATTACTATGCTCTTATACTCTTACCTTGTTCAAACATTTTTCTAAAAGTAACTTCTTCTTCAGGTATAATATTCCCCTTACCAACCAAAGTTCCTAAACATTCCTGATCAGATTTCTTTTTTTCATCTGAATAATTCTTTTTAAACTCTAATATATCTTCATAATACTCTGTTTTTTTAGCATATTCCCAAAAAACATCTTCATATTGAACATTATCATAACACCAAGGCTTTTGGAATAAATTGTAATGAATAAGTTTCGGATTTTTTAGTTCTTCTTTTCCCTCAGCAGGCATTGCGTCCCACTCTTCGTTCAAATATAATATCTTCCCATTACACATTGCATTTAAGTAATCTTGGTCAGGGGCTACTGAATCAAAATGATATGTACTTAGTAATGTTAAAAATTTCTTACTAAATTCTGTTTCTCTCATTTTTTTCAAATTCATTACAAGTACACCTGAATTTATATATTCAAGTCTTTTTACACCAACTGCTTCCTCTACATAATGTGTAAGTTCCGGAATGCCTTGAATTGAATTATCTGTTGAGGCACCTATAAAATTGTCTCCTAATTGATGATTATATAATTCTGAAATGTCACCAGGTACAACAACATCACTGTCTATGTATACTCCTTTATCATATTCTGGGAATAAATCTGCAATAAATAATCTAAAGTAAATTGTTAAAGTAAAATAGTCACATCTTAATCTGTTTTCTACTCTATCTGTAATTAGTTCCATTCCATCTTTCATTTCCTTAAAGATTATATCAAAACCTTCACATCTTAATTTTGATAATTTTGTTAAATTTTCTTCATTTAATCCATCGTGTAAAATATATATTTTGTAATCATACTCTCTTGAACTGTTTTGAATTATAGATGTAATTGCACAAGCAACATATGGTGCATATCCGTCATCTATTGTAAAAAATATTGGTATTTGTTTTTTCATTTTTATTTTTCCTTTCTTTTTTCTGATTGGGGACGGTTCTTTTTCCGAAATGTTCCATTGGGACCGGGTCTTTTTGGAACATTTCGGAAAAAGAACCGTCCCCAATCAGAAATTTATCATATTTCTTCTTGTATTTTTTTATATCCGCTCAAGTATATCATCATATTCAAAAATTTTCAAGCCTTTGTGAACCATCTCAATATCCCAAGGTTTTATTGTAACCTTATGAAAAAATGGCAATAGCCTAAAACTTGTTGTAAAATGTTGAAATACAGTATCTTTCTTTAATCTTCGTTGCTCATTATATTTTCTTTTTTCAATTTTTTTACCAACAGATAACTTATTTAATGATGATTGATCTGGCATAAACATTTTTTTGTTTTGACACATTTCTCTTGCTTTCTTAAAAAGCTCTGTTTCTCTTATTTTTTTCAAATTTAATAATAATACACCTGAATTTATATAATTAAATTTTATTTTTTTATTTTTGAAAAACCACTTTCCATAATAGTCTAAAGACCCGTGCAATTTCATATTTTTCCATATCTTGATTGTAAAATTCTTGGCAATCTTTTCTGCATATTACATCATTGTCTAAATATAAAATTTTATCTGGAAGCTCAGGTATCTCATCTGCAAATAATCTTAACATACAACAAGGTGTAAAACGAGTTTTCATATTTTTTGCAGGTAACTCTTTCTCAAAAATTTCAGTTATATCAAATTTTTTAATACTATTTTCTTTGTTTATTAATTTCATTTTATTATCTAATACAGCTATGCATTTGTCTGTTACTCCATCAATATTCCATTCTTTACTGTTTATTGTTAATACATAAACCTTCAAGTTTGTTTTGGCATTTTTTAGTAAAGATAAAATTGAAATAATTAGTCCACTTTCTATATTTCTGTCTCCACAATATAAAACATTCATTCTTTATTTTCTCCTATATTCTATATATTCATAAGTACTCTCTTTGCTTCTTTTTTTCATACATTCATATATTTCATTACATAATTTTTCTTGATTCTCTTTTTTGCTTAGTTTTTCATCTATCTCAAATGGTCCATCAACATACACTGTAATTTTAGGCTTTTTTCCCCACTTTCTTTTTTGATATGTGGTAGTTAGCGTAAATGATTTTGCGTTAGCCTCTACAGGAAACTTAAATGATGTTGTAGGAAATGGCCTAATTTCAGTATAATATGGCCATACATGAGCTTCTGGATATATAACTATACAATTTTTTTCATCTGCTCTTTGTTTTACAGCTTTTACAAAGTCTTTCATTTGTCTTGCTGAATCTGGTATTGGCAAAATTCCCAATATTGGAAGCAAACCTCCTATTATTTTCACCTTTAAATTATTGCTATTTGCTATTACATATATCCTTTTTCCTTTGCAAATGTGTGCAGGTGTAAAAACATCTCCTATTGGCTGAGTATGATTTCCATATAAAAAATATCCTTCTTTTTTATATTTTTTTAATATTTTGGCATTTTTTATTTTTATATGTAAGAAAAATCTACAATATACCAAGCTTATTATATATGCAATTCTATATAATATTTCTGAAAAGAGCTTATATATTGGATTTTTGTGTATCCATTTATAATCTTCTGGTAATTTATACTCTTGGTCTTGACTTTGGACAAAGTCGTCTTGGTAAGTTTCGTAGTAATTAATTTGTTTCATTTGTTTTCTCCTTTTGCCACATTTGGACCGGTTCTTTTTGTGTCATTTTTTTGAGGATTATATCATACTTTTTCGTGGTTGTAAATTTTTTTCTGATTGGGGACGGTTCTTTTTCAGAAAAAGAACCGTCCCCAATCAGAAAAAAAGTCACATTCTGCCGAAATTTGTAATATTATATATTATAAACTTTTATTTAGGAGGTAAAATCTAAAATGCGAAATAGATGTATGCGTTGCTGTTGTGCAAACAACAATATAATGAATATGCAAAATCATTGTAACAATAAAAATCTTATTGAAAATTGCTGTAACAATGTAGGAAATAATATACAAACTTATAATGATAATTGTGGATGTGGATTTGATGATAATTATATGGATGTTTTTCCAGATAACCCTATGCTTGCTCAAAGTTATGTTCCTATTCAATTTATGAATGAAACTTTTAAGCCATGTGTTGGCTTAAAACACGGGACAATTTTTCCAGAACTTGTGAGTCCATACAAACCTTGTGATTCTATGAGGCAAATTGATTTTATAGAAAAAACTAATTCTATTGGAGAGGGGTGTAATAAATGATGAATTCTGATGAAAATAGAGGATGTTCTTCTCAAAATGATTGCTGTAATCCTTCTTGCCCTGAAAACGAAAATACAAGGGCTGAAATGTTAAATGAAATTAAATGTTTAGCTTTTGCAATTCAAGAACTTGCTTTGTATTTAGATACTCATCCAGATGATGAAAAAGCTTTATGCTTACACAATAAATATTGTAAGGAATACAGAGATTTAACTGATAAATATCAAAAGGTTTATGGACCTTTAACTATTAATTACCCTTGTAATAAATGGAGATGGCTTGAAACGCCTTGGCCATGGGAATCTTTGGAAGGAGGAATGTTCTAATGTGGACTTATAATAAAATTTTACAGTATCCTATAAATATTAAATGTAAAGACCCTAGACTTGCTAAAGTTATTATTTCTCAATATGGCGGTCCTGATGGAGAACTTGCCGCTTCTCTTAGGTATCTGTCTCAACGTTTTGGTATGCCTGACCAAAATGCAAAAGCTATTTTAAATGATATTGGTACAGAAGAGCTTCGGACACTTAGAAATGGTTGGAACTATTGTGCATCAATTAACTAAAAATGCTTCTATTGAGGAAATTGAAGCTGCAGGTCTTAGTGCTTATTATACAGATCACGGTGTTGATGTCTATCCACAATCTGCTGCAGGTGTTCCCTTTAGTGCAAATTGCTTAGCTTGTAAAGGTGACCCTATTGCAAATCTTCAAGAGGATTTAGCTGCTGAACAAAAAGCTAGGGCAACTTATGAAAAGTTGATTGATTTATGTAGAGATAACCCTGATGTTGTTGAACCTTTGAAGTTCTTAAGAGAAAGAGAAGTTGTTCATTTCCAAAGATTTGGTGAAGCTTTACGTGGAGTTCAAGATAAACTTGCTGATAAGAAATTTTATATGAATGAGTGTAAATAAGAACACAATATAAAAGTATCTCTTGCAATCAATTCAAAAAAATATTATAATACAAACATTATATCCTTAGTACCAGGAGTAATAAAAGGTACAAGTTGCATAACTTCTAGTTAGTAACTACTATGGGAGGCACTTATGAATTTAAAACAAAACGAGATTTTACGGGATAAAGTAAATTTTGATTCTGATGAAATCAAGCTGTTGGCAAGCAAATGGTTATGTAGCCAAGGTTGGCAAATCACTGACCTTTCTGCTTTTCTTGAGCTAGTTGGTATTTCAGCACCTGTTTGTCTATCTAACCTAAATAAATCCAATAATTCGTTCAAATGCACTGATAAATTAAATAACGAATTAACAATATCACTTAAATTTAGTAAGGATATAAATGGCTTATCTGAAATTTGGGTAACAGACAAAACTGAAACAAAAAAATACGAACTGCCTTTTAATATGAAAAATATAATCGGCAAATCGTTCAAACCAACAGTCAGTCTTAAAAGTAAAGTCATCACAAAAAGTTCTAAAATTTTGACTACCTCATACAACAAATTCAATTGTACAAGAACGCTGAAAATTGACGATGCTATTCTTACTATTATAATTTCAGAACCTAATGGTAATGTAGCTAATATGGCAACTTCAGCAGTATTAAAGAATAGTAAGTTGATTGAGGAATATCTTTTTGGACTTGATTATACCTTAGACTTCGACAAAGTTTACAGTAAAACTATGGATTTTTTGGAATTTTCTGATGATACAATTTCAAAATGTGGGAAGGTTCTCTTTTCTTATGTAAAAACTGTAGGAAAAAACAAACTCACATTATATAAAATTCTAAAAAGGCATGGTGAATTGCTAGAATATGCTGTTTCTAACGGCGAAGAAACTTTCCACGTTTTTAAAAATGGAAGCTGGGATTATTTTTCTGGTAAAATGAAAATTGCTTATGATTCTCAGGAGAATATTTACTCGTTATCATTAACAACCCGCTCAGAGACAAAGTTGAATGAGCTTAGCCTAGTAAAATTATTCCCAAGAATTAAAAAAAGAATTTATAAAATTATGGATTTGTTTTAATGCATAAAAAAGCTAGGTCAAAGGCAAATGCTTTTGACCTAGCTTTTTTCGTATCTTTATCGTATTTTCTTTCTATTGTTGGCTGTCTTTTGGAAACTCAATCCCGTCAATACAATTTTCAAAAATAAACTGTTTGATTGTTTTGTTTCTTTTTCAAAAAGGAACCGTCCCCATTTCAAAATCATTCGCTCAATGCCTCACAATATTTGCAACGATATTTTTTCTTATCCTTATCTGCCAAAACAAAAATCTGATCTAACTCTTGTTCACAAGACGTAATACATCTTGGATTTTTACATTTTATAATATTTTTAATCTCCTTTGGAAGTTCAACATGATATTTTTCAACTCTTACATCATCTTTTATAATATTTACTGTAATATTAGGGTCTAAATATCCTAATATATCTAAATCCAAATCAATAGCTCTATCAATTTTTATAATATCTTTTCTTCCCATTTTCTCACTTCTTGCATTTGTAATAATAGCAACAGAACAATCTAACTCGCCTAAATTTAATACATCATATATTTCAAGTCCCATTTGGGCTTGTATATGGTCTATTACGATACCATTTTTTATACTATCTATATTCATCTATATCCTCCTATTTTATATCTAATAATTTCAAAATAAGTGCCATTCTTATATATTTTCCGTATCTTGCTTGTTTAAAGTAGCAAGCTCTTGGGTCATCATCTACTTCTACAGAAATTTCATTAACTCTTGGTAATGGATGTAATATGCATAAGTCTTTTTTAGCCTTTTCTAATTTTTCTTTATTTAATATGTAATAATCTTTTAATCTTAAATAATCCTCTTCATTAAAGAATCTCTCTTTTTGAACTCTTGTCATATATAAAATGTCCAAATCTCCTAAGTATTCCTCTATATCATTTGTTTCAACATATTGAATATTATTCTTATCTAATATGTCTTCTTTTACATATTCAGGTAATTTTAATTCTTCAGGTGAGATTAGTACAAATTTTATGTTTTTATATCTTGACATTGCTGTAATTAATGAATGTACTGTTCTACCAAATTTTAAGTCTCCACATAATCCTATTGTTAAATTGTCTAATCTATTTTTCTCACAAGATATTGTTAATAAATCTGTTAAGGTTTGTGTTGGATGATTATGTCCTCCATCTCCAGCATTTATTATTGGAACATCTGATTTCAAAGATGCAACAAGTGGTGCTCCCTCTTTTGGATGTCTCATTGCTATTATATCACTATATCCTCCCACAATTTTTACTGTATCTGATACACTTTCTCCTTTTGATGCTGAACTAGATGATGCTTCTGAAAATCCTATTACATTTCCTCCAAGTTCCATCATTGCAGCCTCAAAACTTAGTCTTGTCCTTGTACTTGGTTCAAAAAATAAAGTAGCCAATTTCTTATATTTGCACTTTTCATGATATTCATTAGGATGTGCAATTATATTCTTGGCTACTTTGATTAATTCGTCTATTTCTTCTACTGATAGTTCTTTGATATCGATTAAATGTTTCATTTTGGTTCCTCCTTAATTTTTTCTTATTTTATTACATTTTGTTAGTGGTTGTCAAGCATTTTTTCTGATAGAGATTGTTTCTTTTTCCACCGGGACCGTTTCCTTTCGTGAAAAGATTGTTTCTTTTTCCACTGGGACCGTTTCTTTTCGCGAAAAGAAACGGTCCCAATACGAAAAATTTCTACTTTTCCAACTTATACCTAAGTCCAGTATTTCTCTTTCTACTATCAACATTACCAATCATAAAACCAATTGTCCTACTGTCTCCAATAACAATTAAAAGTTCCTTTGCTCTTGTAATACCAGTATAAAGCAAATTACGAGTAAGTAACATTGGAGCTGCTCTTGGAATACACATAACAACAACATCAAATTCGCTTCCGTTGTGCTTTGTGAATTGTTATACTGTAGCTATGTTCTATTTGGTCTAAATCATTAAATTGATACCATGCAATTTTGTCATCATCAAATTTTATTTCTACATTTTTTTCTTTTTCATCTATGTCTAAAATTGTTCCAAACTCTCCATTAAACACACCAGTTCCTGTTTCATTGCCAATGCGTCTTTCCCAGTAAATATCATAGTTGTTTTTTACTTGCATTATCCTGTCCCCAACTCTATAAATTGTGTTTCCAGTGTTTCTCTCCTTCTTTTTTTCTGTAGCAGGATTTAGAACTTCTTGTAACGATTTGTTTAATTCTTTTGTTCCTAGCATTCCTTTTTTTGTTGGTGTAAGAACTTGTATGTTCTCGAAAAAATCATAATTTCCAAATTTCTTTAATCTTCCTGAACATAATGATATTACTTGTTCTAGCATTTTTTCTTGTGCGCCTTCATTTATAAAGAAAAAATCACTTTTTGAATCTTCTTCCATTTCTTCTTTTGATACAAATCCTTCTCCCTCATTTATTCTGTGTGCATTTACAATTATTTTACTTTTTGCTGCCTGCCTGAAAATTTTATCTAAATGAATGGTTGTAATCTTTCCTGATTCTATTATATCTTGAAGTACACTTCCTGGCCCTACTGATGGCAATTGGTCACTATCTCCTACTAATACAAGTTTTGTTCCAAGATATACTGACTGTAATAAATAATTCATTAAAAACATATCTACCATTGACATCTCATCTACAATTACAATATCCGCATCAATTGGAGCTCCTTGATAATCTTGACTTTTTTTGTATAAACCATCATCATTTATTTTTCCAATTTCTAGCAATCTGTGTAATGTACTTGCCTCAATTCCAGTCATTTCTGTCATCCTTTTAGCTGCTCTTCCTGTTGGTGCTGCCAAAACTATTTTGTTGTTTTGTTTAATGTAAATTTCTATAATAGATTTTATAATTGTTGTTTTTCCTGTACCTGGTCCACCTGTTATAATTGTTACATTATTATCATTAACAGCTTGCACCGCTTCTTTTTGCTTTTCCGATAATTCTATCCCGTTCTCCTTTTCAACTCTTTTCATTTCATTTTTTATGCCTTTAACTTTCTTTGAATTCTCAGTTTCATCTAATTTATTTAATCTATTGCAAATTGCAACTTCTGTATTATAAAAACTCTCTAGATACACCCATTCTGTATCATCATCTCTATCCTCAATAACAATTTCACCTTTTGCTTTTAGATGGATAATTCCGCTTTCTACATCATCTATACTTATCCCCAACAAATTTATTACAAATTCCTCTAAATTCTGTAAAATTGTGCATGAATGACCATTATATGAAATTTGAATTAAAGCATATTTAATACCACTTGTAATTCTTTTTAAGCTCTCTGCTTCTATTCCAAGTTTTAGTGCCATATCATCTATTTGTTTAAAATTAACACCTCTTACTAAATCAATTAAAACATAAGGATTTTCTTCTATTGTTTCAATTGCCATTGCACCTAACTTATCATATATTCTTTTGGCATTTTCAATTCCAATATTGAATTTTTTTAAGAACTCGACAATTTGCCAAACTCCCCAACTTTCCATAAAACTTTCTGCAATTTCTAAAGCTCTTTCACTACTTATTCCCCTTACTTTTTGAAGTTTAGATGGATCATATTTTAATATATCTAATGTTTCATCACCAAATGTTTCAACAATTTTTTTTGCAGTTGCAGGCCCAACTCCTTTAATTGTACCATTGCCCAAGTATCTTTCTAGTGCTTCTAACGATTGTGGCATTAATTTTTCAAATGAATCTACCTTAAATTGTTCTCCATATTCTTTATGTTCTACTATTTTTCCTATTAGTTTTACCTCGTCTCCTTCGGCAATAAATGGTAAATAGCCTACTATTGTTTCTATTTTTTCTAGCTCATTTGCATATATTTCAGCTATTGTGTAGCTGTTTATTTCATTTTGGTATATTATTCCTAAGACTTCTCCTGTTAGTTCCAAGTTTTTTCCTTTCTCACATTTTTCGGTTTTTCATTGATGTAATTATACATTTTCTATTATTTATATCCGATTTTTTGTGTTATTTTTATATTAAAATCGGTTTATTGCATTATTTAACAATAAACCGATTTTGAAATAGTACAATTATGCACTATTTCGTTGAAGAATTTTTTTGGTTTTCCACGAAAAATTCTAATAATAATATGGCTTCTGAGATTTCTTTCTCAGAAGGCGGTAATGTTTGGATAGCTGCTACATTATATGGCTTAAATTTGATTCCTATATATATAATACATATTATAAGTATTATATAAGTTGATACCAAACTTGTACAAAAAAGTATATATTCTATAATTTTAATAACCATTCCTATTAACATAAGAGTATTTCCTAAAATTCCCCATAAATCGAATTTACATTTGGTTTTGGGCAAATCTCGTTCTTTTGCTACATCTAAAATCCCTGGGATTCTTTCTTTTTTTATGTAAACGTTTATTGTTCTATTTAAAGCATTCCTTTTCTTAGCTAGCTTTTTTTCGCTATCATAATTCAACATTATCCCTAAATTATAGATATGTCCACTAATAAAAAAACAAAAGCTCCATATAAAAAAAGCATATTGAATTCTTTGCAGTATAGAACGTAGGTCAAGAGAATCTATCTGAGCCCAAAATGAAAAAATTACAATTGTTGCAATCATAAATAGTGGTGTAATTATTCTATATATTACATCAACACTCTCTTCCTGCTCTCCTCTCAATTTTACTCTATATTTTTTTTCAAATATTCTCTCCCGTTTTTCCAGGTACTTATCACTCTTTTTCATAAAAACATACTTATCTTCTTCGTTTTCCTTTTTCTCCTTAAGTATGTATGACGTTTTTCCCGATATTATACCAATACCATTTGCTAACACTATAGCATCGTCTATCCGTCGTTTTCCTCGTTTCATAAAAATTCTCCTTTTCTGATTTTTTTCATATTATATCTCATTTTTTGTTATTTATCAAGTTTAAATATTTTTTATATTAGTATTCCCGACCACCAATTCTACCCATTCTTCTTGACTTTTGCCCAAATAAAGAATATACTACAACTATAAAAAAATAAGGAGGAAAACCAATGGAAAACCTAATAGAAATAAGATGGCACGGCCGTGGTGGTCAAGGAACAAAAACTGCTTCTTTACTACTTGCTGATGCCGCATTTAATACTGGAAAATATATTCAAGGGTTCCCAGAATACGGACCTGAAAGAATGGGTGCACCAATTACTGCTTATAACCGTATAAGTGATGACCCAATAACAGTTCACAGTAATATCTATGAACCAGACTATGTTGTAGTTGTAGATGATACTTTGCTTGAAACTGTTGATGTTACAGCTGGATTAAAAACAAATGGTGCAATTGTTATAAATACAACAAAATCTGAGGATTATTTAAAATCTGTTTTAAAAGGATATAAAGGAAAAGTTTATACTATAGATGCAAGAAAAGTATCAACAGAAGCTCTTGGTAGATATTTTCCAAATACTCCTATGCTTGCTGCAATTGTTAAAGTTACAGGAATTATGAATGATGAAGATTTTCTAAAAGATATGGAAGGTTCTTTTAAGCATAAATTTGCTAAGAAACCTGAGGTTATAGATGGAAATATGAAAGCTTTGGAAATGGCTTTGAAAGAAGTTAAAGAAATATAACTCCCCTTTTGGGGACGGTTCTCTGCGGGGGAATTCCCCTTTTGGGGACGGTTCTTAAAAGGGGAATGGCACAAAAAGAACCGGTCCAAATGTGCCAATGTGGAAAGGAGTTAAAAAATGACAACTATAAATAAAAACACACCAATGGAAGAACTAACAATTGGTGGAAACATATATGAAGCTGGAAACTCAAAAGAATTTAAAACAGGAGATTGGAGAAGTATGAGACCTGTTTACATTGAGGAAAAATGCAAACAATGCGGACTATGCTTCCCTGTTTGCCCTGAAAATGCTATTCCAGTAAATAAAAATTTAAAAAGAGAAGAATTTGATTTTGATTTTTGTAAAGGATGTGGCGTTTGTGCCAAAGTTTGTCCTTTTAAAGCAATTGAAATGAAGGAAGAAGGTGTTTAATTAATGAGTATAAGAGAAAGATTAAGTGGTAATGAAGCTGCAAGTTTTGCTATGAAGCAAATTAATCCTGATGTTGTTGCAGCCTTCCCTATCACTCCATCAACAGAAATCCCACAATATTTTTCAACATTTGTTGCAAATGGTACAGTTGATACTGAATTTGTTGCTGTTGAAAGTGAACATAGTGCAATGTCTGCATGTATTGGTGCAGAAGCAGCAGGTGCTAGAGCTATGACTGCTACTTCTTCAAATGGTTTATCTTTTATGTGGGAAATGATTTATATTGCATCAAGCTTAAGACTTCCTATTGTTATGAACCTAGTTAACCGTGCTGTTTCTGGTCCATTAAATATCCATAATGACCATTCTGATGCTATGGGTGTTCGTGACAGTGGTTGGATTATGCTATTTTCTGAGAACAATCAAGAGGCTTATGATAATTTACTTATGTCCCACAGAATAGCAGAACATAAAGATGTTTTACTTCCTCTAATGGTTTGCCAAGATGGATTTATTACATCACACTCTATAGAAAATATTATGCTTGAAGATGATAAAGAAGTTAAAGAATTTGTTGGAACTTATAAACCAGAACATTATTTATTAAATGAAAAAGAACCTATGGCAATAGGTCCACTTGATTTACAAGCATTTTTATTTGAACATAAAGCTCAACAATCTATAGCAATGAGAAAAGCTAAAGATGTTATTTTAGATGTTGCTAAAGATTTTGAGAAATGGACTGGACGTCATTATGATTTATTTGAGGGATACAAATTAGATGATGCAGAATTAGTTATTGTTTGTATGAACTCAACTGCTGGAACAACTAAATTTGTTGTTGATAAATTAAGAAATCAAGGTATTAAAGCTGGACTTTTAAAAATTAGGGTTTATAGACCATTCCCTGCTGAGGAAATCGCGAAAGCTTTACAAAATGCTAAAGCAGTTGCAGTACTTGATAAATCCGATTCCTTAAATGCGGCAGGTGGAGCACTATTTTCTGATGTTACATCAGCTATGTTTGTAAATAAAGTAAATGTTCCTACTATAAATTATGTTTATGGTATTGGTGGTAGAGATGTACCAGCAACTGATTTAGAATCAGTTTATACAGATTTAGCAGAAATTACAAAAACTGGAAATTTAGGAAATCCATATAGATTTTTAGGTTTAAGAACAAAGGAGGGAAAATAAAATGGCATATAATTTAAAAGAAGTAGTTGCAAATAAGCCTTCAAGATTTAGCGAAGGTCATAGAATGTGTGCTGGATGTGGTGCACCTGTTGTTGCAAGACATATTTTAAGAGCTTTAAAAGAAGAGGATTACGCCGTTATTTCTTGTGCGACTGGTTGTATGGAAGTATCTACTTTTACTTACCCATATACTTCTTGGACAGATTCTTTTATACACACTGCATTTGAAAATGCAACTTCTACCCTATCTGGTGTTGAAGCAGCTTACAAGTCACTAAAAAGACAAGGAAAAATATCAGAAGATAATCATACTAAATTTATCACATTTGGTGGAGATGGTGGAACTTATGATATAGGTCTACAATCTTTATCTGGTGCAATGGAAAGAGGTCATGACTTAACTTATGTATGCTATGATAATGGAGCATATATGAATACAGGTATTCAACGTTCTTCTGCAACACCAAAGTTTGCAGATACAACAACTACTCCTGCTGGTAAAGTTATTCCTGGTAAAATGCAAAATAGAAAAGATTTAACTCAAATTATGGCAGAACATCATATTCCTTATGTTGCTCAATCTATTGCTTTTATGGATTTTAGAGATTTATATCAAAAGGCCGAAAAAGCAATTTATACAGAAGGTCCTACATTTTTAAATGTATTTTCTCCTTGCCCTCGTGGTTGGGGTTATGATACACCAGACCTTATGAAAATTAATGAATTAGCTGTTAAGACTTGTTATTGGCCTTTATATGAGGTTGTTGATGGTAAGTATAAGATTACTTATAAACCTGCTAAGAAACTTCCTATTGAGGAGTTTTTGAGACCTCAAAAGAGATTTAGACATATGTTTAAACCTGGTAATGAGTGGATGATTGAGGAATTCCAAGCTGAAGTTGATAGACGTTGGGAAGAACTTTTGAGTTGGAGGAAATGGGTAATAGTTAGTTCTCTTA
>ERZ773245.1812-NODE-1812-length-13603-cov-16.717301_pt1 | contig 13603 bp, 10 predicted proteins | sample MGYA00580988_ERZ773245 | MGnify/ENA primary metagenome ERZ773245 (study PRJEB29015, sample SAMEA2737792) | human gut metagenome | biome: human gut; feature: human-associated habitat; material: faeces | place: China | collected 2012 ... | reverse complement strand
TCGCGGCGGTGCAGCGTGCGGTGCGGGGCCGCGGGGTCGGGCGCGGCAGACTGCTCCGGCTGCGGGAAGCTCGGCGGGCTGACCGGCGCGGGCCGGTCAAAATCGAGCATCGGCTCAAAATCGGCGGTATGGTCGGCGTCCCGCGTGGGCGGCGTGCGGCGGCGCAGCGAGAACCGCACCGTGTTGCCGCGGCTCCGGGCGGCCTCCGACACAACGAGCAGCGGCCGGTCATGGCCGGGGCGGAACGTGATGCAGGAATCTGTCAGCTGCAGGCCGAACAAACGGCGGCGCAGCAGGTCCAGGATCTGGTTGCCGATGAAGGTATCGTTCATATCGGGCGGCAGGGCGCAGGCCACCGCGCCGCGGCGGTCACACACCAGCACAAAGGGGCACTGCCCGACGCTGGCGGGCATGTAGGCGGCAGCGTAATCCGCGCCCGTGACCTGCAGTGCGGCCAGCGCACGGCCCGCTGCGGCCTGCACAATGTCGCCGGGAAAGCGCCGGAGCAGCTGCTCCGGCACGGTGATGCGGCGGGATTTCTGCGGGTCGGCGTAGCTCTCGGTGCCAAAGTCAAAGACGGCCTCGCTGTGGGGCAGCGGCTGCAAAAGGCTGCCCAGCAGGCGGCCCGTCGGCTCGTCCACGGCAACCAGCAGCTTGCGTTTTTCCAGCAGAGCGTCCAGCGTGGCCTGGGCCAGGCTGGTCTCCCCCTCGGCAAAGACATCGTCGCCGAACTTGGCGCGCAGCCGCGCGGCCCATTTATCGCAGTATTGCTCCGCCATGGCGCGGTTGGGGGCGCTGACCTGCACACAGATGGCAAACTCGCCGTCCCGTTCCAGCAGACGCAGGCCGGGGCAGCCATCATCCCGGATGCCCCGCAGCACGGAGGATACCTCCGCGCCCGTGGGCCCGAAAACACGCAGGATTTTCAGTTGAGTGTTGACCATGGTGGAACCTTTCTTGTGTTGAATTGCCTTCCCCCTCGGGGAAGGTGTCTGCGGCCCCGCCCGCAGACGAATGAGGGGCAGCCTTGCCACAACCACCCGTAAACAGGCGGTCCCGGGAGCTTTCACCTCATCCGCCGCTGCGGCGGCACCTTCCCCTCAAGGGGAAGGCTTGGGGCTTTATATATCCAGTTCTCTGTCCGCCGTCTCCGGCGTGAAACGCACGCTGTCCGGCACATCGAGGCCCAGCGCCATGCGGCGGAGCATATCCAGCGCGTACAGGGCGGCGCGGGTGCGGATGATCTGGCGGTCCTGATAGCCGCCCAGGGTCAGGCGCATTAAATACCCCGTGTCCGTGCGGGTGTCGGCACCGGCCAGATAGACCGTACCCACCGGCTTGCCGGGCAGTGCGCCGCCGGGTCCGGCCAGTCCCGTGATGCCCACGGCCAGCTCTGCACCGGATTCCCGGGCAGCGCCAAAGGCCATGGCTGCGGCCACAGGGCCGGACACGACGTTGTACTTTTCAATGACAGCCGCATCCACACCCAGCAGCTTTTGCTTGGCGGCCTCGGCGTAGGTGACAAAGCCGTAGCCGAACACCTCGCTGGAGCCGGGCACGTTCGTCAGCCGCTCGGCGATCATGCCGCCGGTGCAGCTCTCCGCTGCGGCGGCGTGCAAGCTGTGCTCCCGCAAAGCGCGTACCACCGTGTATTCCAGCGCGGGCACGTCCACATCGTAGGCGGCTGCGCCGAGAATCTCTTTAAACTCCGCAATGCGGGCATTGCAGGCGGCCTCGGCGGCCTGCTCGGTGGCCTCGCGGGCCGTCACGCGGATCTCGCACTCGCCGGTCTTGCAGTAGATGGCGGCGGTGGGGTTCGCGGCCTCAAACAGCGGCGCGACCTTGCTGGCAATGGCGCTCTCGCCGCCCAGCACCCGCAGCGTGCGGCTGTGGATCGTGCAGTTTTGCCGTTTCAGCAGAATCGGGCGGACCTGCTCGGCCCACATGGCCTTCATCTCCCGCGGGACGCCGGGCATCAGCGCGGCGCAGCGGCCGTCGGCGTCCTCAAACCACGCGCCGGGGGCCGTGCCGTGGTCGTTGATGAGCTTGTGGCCCACCGTCGGGCACATCGCCTGCTTGCGGTTGTTCGGCGTGGGGCGTCTGTTTGTCCGGGCGAAAAAGTCGATGATCTTCTGCCACTCGCCCTCGTCAAAGGCCAGCGTATCGCCGAACGCCTCGGCCACGGTCTCCTTCGTCAGATCGTCCTCGGTGGGGCCGAGACCGCCCGAAAAGACGAGCAGGTCGCTGCGGCTTTTCGCCTGCAAAACCAGCTCCTTCAGGCGGGCGGGGTTATCGCCGATGACATGCTGGTGCATCACGCTGATACCGAGCTCGGCCAACTCGCGGCTTAAAAACTGCGCGTTGGTGTTCAGGATGTCGCCCAGCAGAAGCTCCGTGCCTACGCAGATAATTTCAGCAGTCACAGCAGCTCGTCATCTCCCATGCGGATATAGATTTTCTCGACGTTCTCGGCGGCCTCGGCTTCCAGTGCGGCCAGGCCGGGCATAGCGGCCTCGGCGGCCAAGATCTCGTCCAGCGTCGGGTTCGTCTTGGGGTGCGGCGGGGTAAAGATCGTGCAGCAGTCCTCATACGGCTCGATGGACGTCTCAAATGTACCGATCTTACGCGAAATATTGATGATCTCGATCTTGTCCATGCCGATGCAGGGGCGCAGCACGGGCAGGTCCTGCGCCTGGTCTGTGCAGGCCAGCGCGGCCATGGTCTGGCTGGCGACCTGGGCCAGGCTCTCGCCGGTGATGAGGGCCTGCAGCTCGAGCTTTTTCGCCACCTGATTGGCAATGCGCAGCATGCTGCGGCGCATCAGAACCGTGAACAGCACGTCGGGCGCGTTGTCACGGATATACTCCTGCGGCTTCGTGTAGGGCACGACGAACAGCGTGCAGTTGCCGGTGTACTCGACCAGCTCGCGGGCCAGGTCGCGCACTTTCAGCTTGGCGCGCAGGCTCGTGTACGGCGGGCTGGCAAAGTGGATGTGGTGCAGCGCCAGACCGCGGCGGGCCATGCACCATGCGGCGACGGGGCTGTCGATGCCGCCGGACAGCAGGTTCAGTGCGCGCCCGCTCGTGCCGACGGGCAGACCGCCCGCGGCCTCGACCTTGGGGCCGTGGACATAGGCGGCGTAGTCGCGGATTTCCACCATGATCTCCAGCTGCGGGTTATGCACGTCGACGCGCAGATGATGGTGCTTGTCCAGCAGGTAGGCACCCAGCTCGCGGCAGATCTCAGGGCTCTTCATCGGGTAGGTCTTGTCGGCGCGCTTGGCCTCGACCTTGAAGGTGCGGATGCCGCGCAGCGTCTCGCCGAGATACGCCTCGGCGGTCTCGCATATTGCGGCAAAGTCCTTCGGGCACTCGACGGCGCGGCTCAGCTTCACGATGCCGAACACATGGGACACGCGGCGGAACGCCTCGTCCATGTCGAGGCCGTCCTCCTTCGGCTCGATGAAAACGGTGCTCTGGGCCTGATAGACCTTGAACTTGCCCAGCGGCTCCAGCCGCCAGCGGATGGTCTTGGCCAGCCGCGCCTCAAACTTGCCGCGGTTCAGGCCCTTCAGCGTCATTTCGCCCTGATAGGCGAGGATGAGTTCTTTCATAAAATGGTTCCTTTCAAAATGGATGTGCCGCAGTAGGGGCCGGGCATGCCCGGCCCGCAGCTTTACGGCAAACACGCTGTAACGGGAAGGCTGCGGGCGGGACATGTCCCGCCCCTACTGCCTGCGGCGGGGTGAGGGCACCCCGCCCTACGATTTGCTCGAAAAGGGGTACGTAGGGCGGCCTGCCCTCAGGCCGCCGTCGGCAGCCGTTCAAATATGCTGCAATTCCTGTAATCCGTCCCGCAGCCCCGCCAGCAGCGCGTCCACGTCCTCGGCGGTGTTATCGGCGCAGAAGCTCACGCGCAGGGCGGTGCGGACGGTCAGGTCGGCGCAGCCCATGGCCAGCAGGGTGTGGCTCGGCTCGCCCTTGTCGCAGGCAGAGCCGCCCGAGACATAGACCGCGCGGGTGTTCAGGTAGTTGATGAAGGTCTGGCTGTTGATGCAGCCGGTGGAGAAATTCACGATCTCCCCCACCGCGTCGTCGGGCGAATTGAGCGTGATGCCGTCCAATTCTTCAAGCCCCGCGCGCAGCTGCCGATTCAGCGCGGCAATGTGTGCAATGCGGGGGCGCAGCTTCTGCTGGCCCTGCGCGGCGGCCACGCCGAGACCCACAATGTAGGGCGTGTTCTCGGTGCCGGGGCGCAGTCCCCGCTCCTGATGGCCGCCGAGATAGGGCGGTTTGAGCGTCTGGCGCTGGCTGTCCCGGATGAACAGTGCACCGACGCCCTTGGGCGCGTGGACCTTGTGGCCGGAGACGGAGAGCGTATCGACCTCGCGCCATTTCTGCAGGTCGATGGGCATGCGCAGCCACGCCTGCACGGCGTCCACATGGAAGTGGGTGCGGCTGTTGCGCGCCTTGATGCCCTTGCCCAGCGCCGCGATGTCCTGCACGGCGCCGGTCTCGTTGTTGACGGCCATGCAGGCGGCCAGCACCGTGTTTTTGTCGATCTCGGCCAGGAATTTCTGCGTGTCAATGCGTCCGTCCGCCCCGGGCATGACCTCAACGACGGTGAAGCCCTCGTCCTTCAACGCGCGGATGGGGCGCTGCACGCTGGGGTGTTCAAAGCCCGTGACGACGATCTTATTGCCCCAGTGCTTACGCGGGCGGGCCGCACCGGTCACGGCCATGTTGTTGCCCTCACTGCCGCAGGCCGTGAAGTAGATTTCATCGCTGCGGCAGTGCAGCGTTTTGGCCACGCGGGCGCGGGCCGCGGCAATGGCATCCTGCGCGGCAACGGCGGGGTCATACAGGCTGCTGGGGTTGGCCCAAAGCTCAGTCAGCGCCTCGCTGACGGCCTGCGCCACCGCCGGGTCCACCCGGGACGTGGCGGCGTTATCAAGATAATGCAGCTGGGGGTCGGAAAGCATAGCACTCATTCCTCACATTATTGCACAAAATTATACAGATTAAATTATACACGTTCGCCCAGCAAAAAACAATATTCAGAAACAAAAAAAGGCTTCCCCCGTGGGGGAAGCTGACCGCGAAGCGGACTGATGCGGGCAGAGTTCATCCCGATTGCCCATTTACGGGCTGTAACCCGGTAGGGGCCGGGCATGCCCGGCCCGCGGCTTACCGGCAAATGTGCGCTTCTGGGAAGGCCGCTTTATTCTGTTGACCCTGTAGGGGCGCATTCTATATGCGCCCGGGCAGCTTGCGGCTGCGAAAGCCCCCACGGGCGGATATGGAATCCGCCCCTACGCCTTGTTTTATCTACCCTTACTCCCCAAAATCCTCCGCGGCCTTCTGCATCATCTGCCGGATCGGCAGGTTGTACGGGCAGCGCGGCTCACAGGCACCGCACCGGATGCAGGCACCGGCTTTGGTCTGCAGCGTCGCATAGCGCTCGCGGCCCCACTGCTGCAGGCCGTAGCGGTTCAGATACCCCTGGAACAGGAACACACTGGGGATGGAAATCCCCACCGTGCAGGGCGCACAGTAGTTGCAGCGGCGGCAGAACTGGGTGCCCAGCGCGTCGCGCACCTTCTGGCAGGCGGCCTCCTCCTCGGGCGTGAGCGGGGCGGTGTTGGCCGCGCCCGCCACGTTGGCGTTCAGCTCCTCCACCGTCGCCATGCCGGGGATGGACACCGTGACTGCCGGGTTGGACAGCACGTACCGCAGTGCCAGGCGGCCATCCTCAATGGCACCGCCCGCCAGCGGCTTCATGTCGATAAAGCCCTTGCCCGCCGCGGCGCAGCGGTCGATCAGCTCCCTGCCCTGCTGCTCCACGATGTTGTACGGGAACATGATCGTCTCGATCTCGGGGATGTCCAGCGCGGCCTCAAACACAGCGGCCAGATGTGCCGTGATGCCGATATGCCCGACGATGCCCCTGGCCTTTGCCTCGAGCAGCGCCTCCATTGCGCCGCCGGGCGCCAGAATGGTTTTCAGGCCGTCGAGGCTCGGGTTGTGGAACTGGAACAGCTCGATGTGGTCGGTGCGCAGGTTTTTCAGGCTCGTGGCGATCTCGGCCTCCATGTCGGCTTTGGTCAGCGCGCGGCATTTGGTCGCCAGAATGAAGTCATCCCGCAGCCCGGCCTCCTCCAGCGACTGGCCGATCCATGCCTCGCTGACCGTGTAGGCGCGGGCAGTGTCAATGTAATTGATGCCCGCCTTATGCGCGGCGATCAGCAGCTCCCGCGTGCCGGGCTGGTCGATGCGCTGAATGGGAATGCCGCCAAACCCAAGGCGGGAGATTTGTAAGCCTGTGGTGCCGAAATTGACGTATTGCATGGTGTTTACCTCTTATATTGCTCTCCGTTTTCTGCAGGGGTCGATGCTTGCATCCGCCGCTGCATCCTCTACGCTTATTATAGCAAATCCAACGTAAAAATCCAGTCCTCCTAAGCCCTCCCCCGCGTGGGAAGGCAGCCGGCTTGCAAGCATGGTGCTATTCTTCTATAATAAACAGTACAAAAACGAAATTTTTGCGGGGTACAGCCACCTCTACGACCCGCTGACCGGGCGCTGGCCGTTTCTTGCGGGGCCGGAGCGTGTGTCGATTTATTGGTGGAGGAATTTTTGCCCAACACAACTGCTGGCACCTGACGGCAGCCGCGACCACTAGATGACCGGAAAGTTGTGTCCGCGGTGTCACAATTATCCACAAGCAGACCCTATGGATGTTGAAAATTTCGGCGTTTTTCTGTGCGATTTTCCACCCCTGCCCACTTGCGGCGGGGGCTTTTTTCGTGGTATGATTCATTTTGTAATAGTTTATCGCTTTTTAACTGTGAGGAACAGGAATGTTTAATAAAAAGAACCCCATGCGGTATTTCTCTGGCAGCACCTTTGCGCGGCTGCCGCTGTATAAGCTGGCCGCGGGCGGCACGGCGGTGGTGCTGACCGCCAGCATCGGCCTGGGCGCGTTTGCGGCCAGCGTCGGTCCGCTCTCCGCGCCCGAGCCCAGCCCCACGCCCATCGTGACGGCCACCCCCGAGACGGCGGCCACGCCGACCCCTTCCCCGACGCCGAGCCCCACGCCGGAGCCGGACAAGCCGCTGACGATGGAGGCCAGCGTCATCCAGCAGGACGTCGGTGTGACGCTCTACGTCGAGAACGCCCCCGAGTCCAGCCCCACGCCCGATGCGTCCGCCTCGCCGTCCCCGACGCCGTCCAAAAGCGCGAAGGAGGATGACGCCGAGAACGAAAAGACCCCGCTGCTGGGCGTGGCGGCAACCATCACGCTGACCGACGCCAAGGGCAATGCCACGGATTACGAGTTGGATACCGAGACCGGCACCGCGCTGGCCGAGGACGTGACCCCCGGCGACTACACGCTGGCGGTCCAGCCCATCGAGGGCTACACGCAGCCCGAGGCCCAGACCGTGACAGTCAAAGAAAAGGTCGTCTACAAGGCGGACGTCAAGGCCGTTAAAGAGAAGATCGTCCAGGCAAGCCAGGTCAACGAGAGTGCCGAGGACTCCGGCGTCAGCAACGCGGGCTCGGCCCCCATCGTCAACGAGGTCACCGACACCGTGACCTACGCCGACAGCGCTAAGACCGAGACCGGCAGCAAGACGAGCTACACAGCCAAGCTGAGCAGCAGCGGTCATCTGCTGCTGGCCGACGGCACCGAGACACCCTACCTGCCCGTTTATCAGGACGGCACGAAGGACCTGATCGGCGCAATGCGCGATACGAGCTACGCCGCCAACACGGCCACGGCGGCCTGGCTGCCCGGCGCGGCGGATTCCGTCACGCTGCTGGGTGCGGCCAACACCCGCATGGCGTGGGTACACCGCGCGGACGAGCCGGTGACCGTACAGGAGGACACCGGCGGGGCCGCCCCGGCTGCCGAGGAGACCCCTGTCCCGGCGGACCCCACACCGGAACCGGCCCCCGAGATCACGCCCGAGCCGACCCCGGAGGCGACGCCCGCCCCCACCGAGGCCCCGACGCAGACCCCCGCCGAAACGCAAACGCCTGCCCCGACAGCAGCCCCTACGGAAGCCCCGACAGCGGCTCCGACGCAAGCACCCACCCAGGTGCCCGACCCGACGGCGGGCTGGCCGGATAACATTGCGGTGCAGGAGCTGGCCAACTACGGCTTTGCCGTGACCAGCGCGACCACCACGATATACGAGTACACCGGATGGCAGGATATTGACGGCGCAACGTATTATTACGACCCGTCCACCCACCAGCCCGTCACGGGCCAGCAGGTCATTCAAGGCAATGTCTACACCTTTGCGGCGGACGGCGCACTGAACCGCACGGCCCGCGGCATTGATGTCTCGAAGTTCCAGGGCAGCATTGACTGGAACGCCGTCAAGTCGGACGGCATCACGTTTGCCATCATCCGCTGCGGCTACCGCGGCTACGGCAGCGGTGCGCTGGTCGAGGATTCTACCTATCGTCGGAACATTCAGGGCGCGATCAACGCGGGCCTGCGCGTCGGCGTTTACTTCTACAGCCAGGCCATCAACGAGGCCGAGGCCGTCGAGGAGGCCAGCATGGTGCTGAGCCTGGTCAGCGGCTACAGCCTGCCGCTGGGCGTCTACTACGACACCGAGAGTGTCGGCGGCGGGCGCGCCAATGCCCTGAGCGCCGCCGAGCGCACGGCCTGCGCCGTCGCCTTCTGCGAGACGATCCGCAGCGCGGGGTACAGCGCGGGCGTTTACTCCTATGCCAGCTGGTTCTATAACGCGCTGAACTTTGCGAACATCAGCAAGTACAACATCTGGATCGCCCAGTACCGCGATACACTGAGCTTCAGCTACAAGCACAATATATGGCAGTACACAGGCTCCGGCAGCGTCAAGGGGATCTCGAAGCCGGTGGATATGAATATCGGGTAAAATAAAAGCACCTGCGTTTTCGGACGCAGGTGTTTTTGCGTTATGGAAGCCTTCTCCCTCGGGAGAAGGTGGCCGAGGCTCCGACCGAGGCCGGATGAGGGCAAAGCCCGCCATAGCGGCCGGTGAACGGGCTGCAGCGGCAAGGTCTGCCCTCATCAGTCAGCGGACGGGGCCGCTGACAGCTTCCCCCAAGGGGAAACCTTATTTGTTTGTGTAGCAGCTCATCTTCGCGCTGCTTCCGCCCCTGACCTGCCCATTGCCGTGCACAATATATTTATACGTACACAGCTCGGCCAGCCCCATGGGGCCGCGGGCGTGGAGCTTCTGAGTACTGATGCCCATCTCGCAGCCAAGGCCGAACTCGCCGCCGTCGGTAAAGCGGGTGCTGGCGTTCACGTAGACCGCCGCGCTGTCCACGCAGGTCGTGAACCGCTGTGCCGCCGCGGCGTCCGCCGTGACGATGGCCTCGCTGTGGTGGGTCGAATGCTTCGCAATGTGGGCGATGGCCGCATCGACGTCATCCACAACGGCCACGCTCAGCTTATAATCCAGATACTCGGTGTCAAAGTCCTGCGGCGCGGCGGGCACACCGTCGATGATGGCCGCGGCGCGCGCGTCCAGATGCAGCTCCACCGGGGTGATGCCGGCAGCGGCGCGGGCATCGACAAGGCGGGCCTTCAGCATCGGCAAAAACTGCGCTGCCACGTCCCTGTGGACCAGCAGCGCCTCCTCGGCGTTGCAGACGCTGGGGCGGCTCGTCTTGGCGTTTTCCACAATATCCACGGCCATCTCCAGATCGGCGGCCTTGTCCACGTAGACATGGCAGATGCCGGTGCCGGTCTGGATGCAGGGCACGGTTGCGTTCTCGACGCAGGCGCGGATCAGCCCGGCCCCGCCGCGGGGGATCAGCAGATCGACCAGCCCGTCCGCGGTCATCAGCTCGTTGGCACTGGCGTGGGAGGTGTCCTCGATGAGGCTCACCGCACACTCCGGCAGGCGCACCCTGCGCAGACCGGCGCGCAGAGCCTCCACGATGGCGTGGCAGCTGGCCCAGGCGTCGCGCCCGCAGCGCAGGATGCACGCACTGCCCGCCTTGATGGCCAGCGCGGCAGCGTCGCTCGTGACGTTGGGGCGGCTCTCATAGATGATGGCGATGACACCCATCGGCACGGCGGTTTTTTCAATCAAAAGGCCGTTCGGGCGCACAATTTTGCGCAGCACTGCGCCCACCGGGTCGGGCAGGGCCGCGACCTCGCGCATACCCTTGGCCATGTCGGTCAGGCGGCCCGGCGTCAGCGCCAGACGGTCCAGCATCACATCGCTGACTCGCCCGCGGGCGTTCTCGACGTCCTGCTTATTGGCGTCCAGAATTTTATCCTGCGCGGCGATGAGCGCAACGGCCATTGCCTCCAGCGCGGCGTTCTTCGTGTCGGCGTCGGCCAGCGCCAGCGGCAGCTTTGCGCCCTGCGCGGCCTGCAAAATTTCCTGCGTAGTCATGGGGTCAGACCTCCCTTATGCCTTGCGGCCCACAAACCGGGTGCCGACGGGCTTGCCCTCGACAATGTCGTACAGCACCTCGGCGTGGGCACCGTTGGTAATGATCATGTCCACACCGGCCTCGGTGGCACGCTTGGCGGCGGTGACCTTCGTCAGCATGCCGCCGGTGCCCAGGGCCGAGCCCGCGCCGCCCGCCAACATCTCAATTTCCGGCGTGATCTCCTCGACCACCGGGATGAGCTTTGCGTCCGGGTGGGTGTGCGGGTCGGCGGTGTACAGGCCGTCGATGTCGGACATCAGCACGACCAGATCGGCGTGGATGCACTTGGCCACCAGCGCGGCCAGCGTGTCGTTGTCGCCCAAAGAGTATTCCTCGCAGGCGACGGGGTCATTCTCGTTGATGATAGGGATGGCGTGCAGCTGCAAAAGACGCTCCAGCGTGTTTTGCAGGTTGTGCAGACGGTTTTCGTGGTCAAAATCCTCCCACGTCAGCAGCATCTGGGCCACGGTATGGTTGTATTGGCCGAACAGTCGGTCATAGGTATACATCAGCTCGCACTGGCCCACCGCGGCGGCAGCCTGCTTGGTGACAAGGTCGCCGGGCTTTTCAATTTGCAGCTTGCCTGCACCGAGGCCCGTGGCCGCCGACGATACGACGATGAGCTGATGTCCGGCATTCTGAATATCGCTCCACACCCTGACCAGATCCTCGGTGTGGCGGATGTTGAGCAGCCCGCCGGGATGTGCCAGCGTGCTGGTGCCTACTTTAACGACGATACGCATAAAATTTCTCTTTCTATTCCTGTTTGGCAACCGCTTTGTAGGGGCGAGCATTGCTCGCCCGTCAGGCGTCTGCCGCGCGGGGTATTTTCCTGGAAAAGCACTTTTTTCCGTCAGGTCTGCGGGCGAGCAATGCTCGCCCCTACATTCTCGGAAGGGGTCACTTCTTCCCCAAATCCTTTGTCTTTTCAAACGCGGCCAGCACGGCATCGGTCACGGCACCGCGGAAAGCGCGCTCCTCCAGCAGGCGCACGCCCTGAATGGTCGAGCCGCCGGGGCTGCAGACGGCGTCCTTCAATTCGCCCGGGTGCTTGCCGGTCTCCAGCACCATCCGCGCGCTGCCCAAAAGCATCTGGGCAGCGTACTCCTGCGCCTTGGCGCGGGGCAGACCTGCGGCGACACCGCCGTCGGCCAGTGCCTCGATAAACTGGTACGCCCAGGCCGGTCCGCAGCCGGACACCGCGCTTGCGGCGTCGATCAGGCTCTCCGGCACGGCGTCCAGACGGCCTGCAGGGGCCATGGCGGTGAGCCACTCGGCCATTTTTTCCGGCTCCACATCGTCAGAGCAGTACTGGATCATGCCGTCGCCCAGCGCCACGGGGGTGTTAGGCATCATACGGATGATGGGATAGCCGCTGCCCGCCATCTGGCGGATCTGCTGCATCGACAGGCCCGCCGCCATCGTGACCAGCACAAAGGGGCGGCTCTCGGCGCGGGCCTCCAGCGTTGGGGTCAGCTCGTCGAGCATATCGGCCATCATCTGGGGCTTTACGCCCAGAAAGATGAAGTCGCAGATGCCGGCGACCTCCTCATTCGTGCCGCAGGCGCAGCCGAGCTCGTCCGCCAGCGCCTGTGCCTTGGCAGGCGTGCGGTTGGCCAGCAGCACATCGCCGGACCCGGCGCCCTTGCAGACCGCGCGCGCCACAGCCCCGCCCATGTTGCCGCAGCCGATAAAACCGTATTTCATGGTAAACCCCCTATTTTATACTTTATATGCAGTATTTATAGTAGTGCAAGGGAGTAGGTTTGTCAACGGGAAAACGGGCTTTCCCCGGGGGAAAGATACAGAAAGTCCATCGCATCTTTTTCTTGCCCTTATCCTGCAAACGCGGTATAATAAAATAGAATATTTGTAAAATTCCGTCCGCCGCTGCACGGCGGGCACCAGGATAGAGTTTGGAGGCAGTACCATGTCTGAATTTATTCCTCTTTCGGTTCCGAATTTCGGCGCGCGCGAGGCCGAGCTGGCCGGGCAGGCCATCACGTCGGGGTGGGTGTCCACCAGCGGCGGCAAGGTCACGGAGTTCGAGGAAGCGCTGGCCGCTTACGTGGGCATGCCCCGCGCCGTGGCCTGCAACGCCGGTACCAGCGCGCTGCATCTGGCCGCTATGGCCGCCGGCATCACCCGCGGGGATGAGGTCATCGTCCCGACGCTGACCTTTATCGCCGCCGTCAACCCGCTGACCCGCTATGTCGGCGCGGAGCCGATCTTCATCGGCTGCGACGACTCCCTGTGCATTGACCCCGACGCCGTCGAGGATTTCTGTGCGAACCGCTGCGAGCTGCGGGACGGCAGGCTGTACAACAAAGCCACCGGCGCACACATCAAGGCACTGGAGGTCGTGCATGTGTTCGGCAACATGGCCGACATGCCCCGCCTGATGGCGATAGCCAAGCGCTACGGCCTCATCGTCATTGAGGATGCCACCGAGGCACTCGGCACCCGCTGCACCGACGGCCCGTTTGCCGGTAAGTTTGCGGGCACCATCGGCGACATCGGCTGCTACAGCTTTAACGGCAACAAGATCATCACCACCGGCGCAGGCGGCATGGTCGTGTCCAACCACGCTGACTGGGCCGAGCACGCCAAGCATCTGTCCACCCAGGCCAAGACCGATCTGCTGCAATTTTTGCACGATGAGGTCGGCTACAACTACCGCATGACGAACGTGCAGGCATCCTTGGGGCTTGCCCAGCTCGAGCGGCTCGAGGGCTTCATCGCCCACAAAAAGGCGCTGTATGACCGCTATGCGGCCGCGCTGGACGGCGTGAAGGGGCTGCGCATCCTGCCCTTCCGCGAGGGGGAGTGCCGCTCCAACCACTGGTTCTTCAGCCTGTATCTGAAGGATTCCGGGCTGGACCGCGACACTGTGATCGAGAAGCTGCAGGCGCAGCACATCCAGACCCGCCCGGTGTGGGCGCTCATCCATGAGCAGGCCGACTACCCCCGCAACGAGGCTTACGGTCTGGACAAGGCGCTGGACTACCGCAAGTACATTGTCAACCTGCCCTGCTCCACGAACCTGTCCTTTGAGGACTGTGACCGCGTGATCGAAGCGGTGCTGGGGCTGTAAGTGCCCTTGCCTCCCTCTGCGAGGGAGGTGGCCCCGCAGGGCCGGAGGGAGAGAACCT
>ERZ773245.1811-NODE-1811-length-13610-cov-3.056584_pt1 | contig 13610 bp, 8 predicted proteins | sample MGYA00580988_ERZ773245 | MGnify/ENA primary metagenome ERZ773245 (study PRJEB29015, sample SAMEA2737792) | human gut metagenome | biome: human gut; feature: human-associated habitat; material: faeces | place: China | collected 2012 ... | reverse complement strand
TTACTGCTTCATAAGGACGTGTGCGGTACAGACAGCGAAGGAAAATATCGCCAAACTCTAATGCATATAGTCCGTGCTGGATCAGTGAAGGCGTCAGTTTAAAGCCAGGATTGCTTTCAAGTCCGCTTAAGTTGATGGAGATTACCGGTACATTCGGATATCCTGCTTTTTCAAGAGCACGACGGATAAAACCGATGTAGTTGCTGGCACGACAGCCTCCGCCGGTCTGCGAGATCAGGATCGCTGTTTTGTTCATGTCATAATTTCCGGACATAACAGCACTCATAAGCTGTCCGACCACAATCAGTGACGGATAGCAGGCATCATTATTTACATATTTTAATCCGACATCCACACAGGTGCGGCTTGGAACATCCGGTACCACCAGGTTATAACCGGCTGCACAGAATGCAGGTTCTAACAGCTCAAAGTGGATCGGTGACATCTGCGGACAGAGAATTGTATAATTTTTACGCATTTCTTCCGTGAAAACAGCTCTGTTATAATTGGAAGGAATAATTGTCCGTTTTGTCTGTTTCTTCTCACGCACACGGATGGCGGAGAGCAGGGAACGGATACGAATCCTTGCAGCACCTAAGTTGTTAACCTCATCAATCTTTAAGCATGTGTAGATCTTGCCTGATTTTGTCAGGATATCGTTGACTGCGTCGGTGGTAACTGCGTCTAAGCCACAACCGAAGGAGTTCAACTGGATCAGATCAAGGTCATCCCTGGTTTTTACAAAGTTTGCAGCCGCATACAGACGGGAATGATACATCCACTGATCCATAACGATCAGAGGGCGTTCCACTTGATGAAGGTGAGAAACGGAGTCCTCAGTCAGTACGGCAATACCATAGGAATTGATCAGTTCCGGGATACCGTGGTTGATCTCAGGGTCAACATGGTATGGACGTCCTGCTAATACAATACCGCGTTTGCCGGTTTTCTCCATATAAGCTAAGACTTCTTCACCTTTTTTCTGCATTTCCATGCGGACAACAGCAAGTTCTTTGTAACCTTCGGAAACAGCGTCACGGATCTCTGATTCCGGGATGGCAAATTCCGGTGCACCAAAGGTTTTTACAAGCTGGGAAGATAAAGTTTCTTCGCTGGTAAATGCCATGAATGGATTATAAAAACGTACCTTGCCGGAAGTGATATCTTCCACGTTATTTTTGATATTTTCCGCGTAGGAGGTTACGATCGGGCAGTTGTAATGGTTGTTGGAATCCGGAAATTCATTGCGCTCATAAGGTACACATGGGTAGAAAATAAAGTCTACATTCTGATGGATCAGCCAGGTCACATGTCCATGTGCAAGTTTTGCCGGATAACACTCGGATTCACTTGGAATTGAGTCAATGCCGAGCTCATAGATTTTTCTGGTGGACTGTGGTGACAGTACAACGGAAAATCCGAGTTTTTTGAAAAAAGTAGCCCAGAACGGGAAATTCTCGTACATATTTAAAACTCTTGGGATACCTACTGTTCCACGCAGGGCTTCTTCCGGCTTTAAGGAAGGGTAGTCGAATAAGCGTTTATTCTTGTATTCAAATAAGTTCGGAATATTTTCTTTGTTTTTTACGCCGCCGACACCGCGCTCACAGCGGTTTCCCGTGATATACTGGCGGTTTCCGGAGAAACGGTTGATCGTCAGCAGACAGTGGTTGGTACAACCCTGACATCTTGCAAGTTTGGTATCAAAAGTTAATGCATTGATCTCGTCGATGGAAAGCATCGTTGTCTGATAGTCAGCTTCATGACGTTCTCTTGCGATGAGAGCAGCTCCGAAAGCACCCATGATACCTGCGATATCCGGACGGACACATTCACAGCCGGAAATCTTTTCAAAACTGCGGAGCACGGCATCATTGTAAAAAGTACCACCCTGTACGACGATATTTTTTCCGAGCTCACTTGCATCGGAGAGTTTGATAACCTTAAATAAAGCATTTTTAATGACGGAGTAGGCAAGTCCGGCAGAGATATCTGCTACGGAAGCTCCTTCTTTCTGTGCCTGCTTTACTTTGGAATTCATAAATACAGTACAGCGTGTTCCAAGATCAATCGGGTTTTTGGCAAATAAAGCTTCTTTTGCGAAGTCCTGTACAGAAAAGTTTAAGGATTTTGCAAATGTTTCGATAAAAGAACCACAGCCGGAAGAACAGGCTTCGTTTAACTGTACACTGTCTACCGTCTGGTTCTTGATCTTGATACATTTCATATCCTGACCACCGATGTCTAAGATACAGTCTACCTCAGGATCAAAAAATGCCGCTGCATAATAATGTGCTACCGTTTCTACTTCACCATCGTCTAACATCAGCGCTGCTTTTAAGAGAGCTTCACCGTAACCGGTAGAGCAGGAGTGTACGATATGTGCATTTGCCGGAAGTTTTTCATAGATCTCCTTGATGGAACGGATCGCAGTGGAAAGCGGGCTTCCGTTGTTGTTGCTGTAAAATGAATACAACAGGGAACCGTCCTCGCCGACGAGAGCGATCTTTGTTGTTGTGGAACCGGCGTCGATACCGAGATAACAGTTGCCTTCGTAGGTGGAAAGATCACCTGTCTTTACATTGTGTCCGTCGTGGCGGGCACGGAAGGTATCGTATTCTGCCTGATCTTTAAATAACGGATCAAGACGTGCTACCTCGAATTCCATATGTATATCAGAGTTTAATTTCTCAAGCATGGAAGAGAGAGTGGTATTCTGTTCCGGTTTGCAGTTTAAGGCAGAACCGATCGCTGCATAAAGGTGCGAATTGTCCGGCGTGATCGCATGCTCATCATCTAAGTTTAAGGTGCGGATAAATGCAACTTTTAACTCAGATAAAAAGTGGAGCGGACCACCTAAGAATGCAACGTGGCCGCGGATCGGCTTACCACAGGCAAGACCACTGATCGTCTGGTTTACCACCGCCTGGAAAATAGAAGCAGAGAGATCCTCTCTTGTGGCACCTTCGTTGATCAGAGGCTGGATGTCTGTTTTGGCAAAAACACCGCAGCGGGCTGCAATCGGGTAGATTGCTTTGTAATTTTTCGCATATTCATTCAGACCGGAGGCATCTGTCTGAATCAGGGAAGCCATCTGGTCAATAAAAGAACCGGTACCGCCTGCGCAGATACCGTTCATACGCTGTTCAACGTTACCGCCCTCAAAATAAATAATTTTTGCGTCTTCACCGCCGAGCTCGATCGCAACGTCTGTCTGTGGAGCATAGTGCTGTAAGGCGGTAGACACAGAGATAACTTCCTGTACGAAAGGAACATCTAAGTGCTTTGCAAGTGTAAGTCCGCCGGAACCGGTGATCATTGGAGCAACCTTCCGGTCACCGAGCTGATCGAATGCTTTCTGGATCAGAGAAGAAAGCGTTTCCCGTATGTTGGCAAAATGTCTTTCATAATCGGAAAAGAGCAGATTGTCATGCTCGTCGAGCACAGCAACCTTTACGGTGGTAGAACCGATATCAATTCCAAGTTTGTGAAGCGTATTATTTTCCATAATTTCCTCCAGTCAGTAACTCCGGAAAATCCGGATAATATATAAATAAAGTGGCTGTTTCTTCTTATTAAAAAGAATGCCGGGCAAAAGCCAAGCAAAGTACATTATACGACATGATTTTACAAAAGACAATGTGCAAATCGGGGAAAAATATAAACTTTTTATGAATAAAATCAGCCTGGATTGACAAAGCACAGGCATACGGATATACTGAAAAAAGTAGTGTTTTCAAAGAAAGGTTAGGGTTTTATCCGATGAACTGGTTAAATAAATTAGAACGTAAAATTGGTCGTTACGCTGTTCCAAACCTTATTATATGGCTGATCGGAGCCTATACGATCGGCTATGTATTCGGAACCGTATCGCCTGGTATTTTAAGCTATCTGACACTCAGTCCGTATCATATTTTACATGGACAGATCTGGAGACTGGTGACATGGGTGTTTATGCCGACAGAGTCCAATCTGATCTTCTTACTGATCATGGCATTGTTTTATTACCAGCTTGGCATGGCACTGGAACGTACCTGGGGAACCTTCCGGTTTAATGTCTATATTTTCGGTGGAATGATATTTACCGTGATCGGTGCATTTGTTCTGTACGGTATTTATTATGCAATGAATGCATCTGTAATTTCGCAGATGCCTGCACTGGCGGCACAGTTATCTTATTCGATTGCGTCGGGATTTTCCACAAACTATATCAATATGTCCATTTTTCTTGCATTTGCCGTGATGTATCCGGATATGCAGGTAATGCTTTACTTCATTATCCCAATCAAGATGAAATGGATGGCGATTGTTTATGCGATACTGACGCTTTATGAGTTTATTGTCAGTGGATGGGCCGGCAGAGTGGCAATCTTTATGTCCCTGCTCAATTTTATCATTTTCTTCTTTTCAACGCGGAATTTCAAACGTTATTCGCCGCATGAAATACACAGGAGACAGCAGTTCAAGTCCCAGATGCGTCAACCCAGACCGGGTTCCGGCATTACCAGGCACAAATGTGCGATTTGTGGCAGGACAGAACTTGATGATCCGAATTTAGAGTTCCGTTTCTGTTCAAAGTGTGACGGCAATTATGAATATTGTCAGGATCATCTGTTTACACATAAACATATTAAAAAAGGTTAAATAATATGACAGGCCGGATGGTATTTCAAAGCGAAATATCATCCGTTTTTTGAATGATGGCACAAAGAAGATTAGATTTTAGGTGTGATTTGTTTCAGGTTCTGTCAGAATAAATGCAGATAAAGGAGAAAAATACAATGATTCAGGATATATTTCCGATGCATCTTAGTAATGAATATCACAAAAAGGTACCACAGGCAGACAGTTTTCTTATGATCTTTAAAGATAATCGTATTCTGGCAAAAAATGATGGTCAGGTGTGTTATCTGACCTATAAAGAACTTTCTGAAATCTGTCGTGGGATGGGAAAGGAAATCCCTGCATGCGTTTATCTTTTTTCCATCGGGGAGGACGATTATTTTCTGACAGATCCGGGGGAAGGGATAGAGGTGCCGGGATTTGTATACTATAAAATGTTTGAGACACGCACCATGCAGCCGAAAGAGCGGGTGCTTGCAGCTGCGACCGCATGGCATCTGTATGTCTGGTACCGCGATAATGTCTATTGTGGGAGATGTGGGCATAAACTGGTACATAGTGAAAAACTCCGGATGCTTTCATGTCCGGACTGTAACAACATGGTTTTTCCGAAAATAGCACCGGCAGTGATCGTGGGCGTGACAAACGGCAGAAAAATCCTCATGACAAAATATGCAAACCGTGAATATAAAAGATATGCACTGATTGCCGGATTTACAGAAATCGGTGAAACTGCGGAGGAAACGGTGGCGAGGGAAGTGAAGGAAGAGGTTGGGCTTTCCGTAAAAAATATCCGTTATTACAAGAGTCAGCCTTGGGGATTTGACAGCAATCTTCTTCTTGGCTATTTTTGTGAACTGGATGATGAGGGAGATGCGATGAGACTGGATGAGGAGGAACTTGCCTGCGCAGAATGGGTTGATTTTGAGGATGTCCCGGATGATCCGGAGGGACTTAGTCTGACACGGGAAATGATGCTCTGTTTTCGGGATATAATGAACGCAAGTGAGTCAACATGCTTGCATGATTGACGAACGGTGAATTGGATCATGTGCCGGTTTTGCACATGATACGATGAAAGAATACGGTAGATTTTAAAAGACAGGGAAAACTGGTATGCTAAATTATACCAAATACGAAAAATGTCTTGACACTCCAATAAAACTACTGTATTATTACAGTAATACAAAAAAGAAAGATTTACGGATGGAAAACTTAAGATTTCTTAATATTTGCTTAAGTGCCTTTTTTTGACAAAAGGATAATGATACAATCACCGTAAATCGATTTAAGAAAAGGGAGAAATTAAAATGGGTGACAAGACAAAACCAAAAAAGGGAAAGAAAAAAATAGTTATTATTGTGCTTGTGGTTCTGGTCGTTGTAGCTGCGATCATTGGAAGTTCAGTAAAGAAAATGACAAGCCAGGTAGCAACAGCAGTCAATACAGTAGAGGTGGAGCCGGTACAGAAGAGAGATTTATCTGATACGATTTCATTAAAAGGTACTGTATCGGGTATCACGAAGAATAATGCAACTTCAAAAGCGTTAGCAGAAATCACAGCAGTTAATGTTCAGGTCGGAGATATTGTAAAAGAGGGAGATGTATTATGTACATTAGATTCCTCTACGATCCAGGATCAGATTGCGGATCTCGAAAAAAATATGTCTGATACAAATGCGACAGACAGTATCAATTCCCAGCAGACAGCAGAAACTGTCAGTCGTGCACAGGAAGATCAGCAGACACAGCTTGCAGCTGCACAGAAAGCAATTGATGATGCAAAGGATGCTTATAACGCACAGAGTATTATGTGGGATAAGAGTGAAGATAAATCGGATGCAGAATTTCAGTCTTTGTTAGCTGCACAGAAAGCAGTTACTACTGCTGAGGAAGATTACCAGAAAGTATTAGAGACCACGAACCGTACGATCGAGGATGCACAGCGTGCGGTAGAACTTGACAAGTATAAAGGATCGGATTCATCTTCCAAAGATAAACTGACAGATTTAAAAGAACAGTTAGAAGATTGCAATATTACAGCACCTTGCGGTGGAGTTGTGACGGCAGTCAATGTTTCTGTCGGAGATGTTAATGCAGATTCAAAAACACCACTTGTAACGATCGAAGATACCAGTTCTTTAAAAATGGTGGCAACTGTGGAAGAAGCTGATATTTTAAAGATTGAAGAGGGAATGAAAGCAACTGTAACAGCGGATGCCATGGGAGATGAGACCATTAATGGAACTGTGACCAGAGTGGTACGTGTCAAAGGACAGTCCACGGGATCTGACGGACAGACAACATCCGGAGGATATTCCGTAGAGATATCTTTAGATAACAAAGAATTACTTGTCGGTATGGAAGTAAAAGCAAAAGTCATGATCAAGGAAAAAGGTGAAGTATTAGCGATTCCTTATGATCTTGTCAAGACGGATGATGACGGAAATACATACGTACTTGTTGCAGAGGCAAATGCAGACGGTTCTGCTACAGCGGTGAAGAAGAATATCACAGTTGGTGAAGAAGTAGATTACTATACGGAAGTAACCGGTGGAGATCTGGCAGAAGGAGATAAATTAATTTATGATTACTCCGGAACGGTGACAGAAGGACAGCAGTTTACACCGGAACAGATGTATTCCGAGCAGGATATGGGAACAGGCGCATCTACAGATGAAACCTCAGATGCAGAAGGTATGAGCACCAGCGTGGAGGGAAATGAGTAGTGAGTGAACCAGTAATCCGAATGGAAAATATCGTTAAGACATATTATTTGGGAAAACCAAATGAACTTGAAATTTTACATGGAATCAACCTTACCGTAAATAAAGGGGAATTTGTTTCCATCGTCGGTGAATCCGGTTCCGGTAAGAGTACACTTATGAATATTATAGGAGTCCTCGACCGCCAGACACAGGGAGATTATTATCTGGAGGGACAGGATGTCAATGGAATGTCGGATGAAGTACGGAGTGCGATCAGAAACCGCAGGATTGGTTTTGTATTTCAGAACTTTAATCTCCTTCCGAGAGCCAATGCATTAAAAAATGTTATGGTTCCATTACTATATGGGGAAGAACATTCCAAAAACGGAAAAGAACATGCCATGGAAATGCTCAAAATGGTAGGAATGGAAGACCGTGCGGATCACAGACCAAACGAACTTTCCGGTGGTCAGAAACAGCGTGTTGCGATCGCCCGTGCCATGATCAATGATCCGGCGATCATTCTTGCAGATGAGCCGACCGGAGCACTCGATTCGAAGACAGGTCATATGGTCATGGATCTGTTCCACAAACTTCATGAGGAACAGGGGAAAACAATTGTCCTGATCACACATTCCCAGGAGCTTGCACAGGAAACAGAGCGTATCGTTACTCTGTTAGATGGTCAGATCGTGGCGGATAACGGAGGTGAACATTAATGTTTTGGGAAAATATCAAAGAGGCAATCACGAGTATTTCCAGCAACAAGATGCGTTCTCTTCTGACGATGCTTGGAATCATCATCGGTATCAGTTCGGTGATCATTATCACGACGATCGGTGGTTCCATACAGAGTACGCTGACGGCAACCATGAATTCACTTGGTGGAAATATGGTACAGGCGTATGTCGAGGCACGTTATCCGGAAAATGATGAAGACTGGGCTACCTGGGAACAGCCGGATATGACAGACAGCGATTATGTCACACAGGATATGATCGATGGATTGATTGAAAAATATCCGGATGAGGTAACAGGTGTTGCAGCACAGAACTATCTTGGTTCAGGAACCATTAAAGATGATGCTGATTCCAAGAATTATGCAAATGTCAATATTGATGGTATCACACCGGAATATTTAGAGTATATGAAACTGGAAATGCATGCCGGAAGAAATCTGACAAAGGCAGATAATCAGGGGAAAAAGAGAGTATGCCTGATTGCAGATACGATGGCAGAGAGATACTTTGCAGGTAAAGATCCGATCGGTGAAACACTTTCTGTTGCAACATCGGATGGCGGAATTTTTGATTTTGTTGTAGTTGGCGTTTATGTATATAACCAAGCATTATTTGGAAAAGTGGACACGTCCATACCGGAAAAAGACCGTGTAACAGAATTGATGATCCCTCTTCAGACCTGTTTTAAACTGCAGGGGACTGACAGGACTGGTTATGATTATTTTAATCTTATGATCGATCCTCTTGCAGATGTCAATCAGGCAACAACGGATGTTTTATCTTATTTTGATGAGATGTATGCAAACAACAAAAATTTCCACGTCAGTGCATACAATATGGCATCTGATCTTGGCATGATCAATACGGTACTCAACGTGATCACGATCGCGGTTTCCGGTATTGCAGCGATTTCACTGATCGTGGGTGGTGTCGGCGTTATGAATATCCTGCTGGTGTCCATCACGGAGCGTACAAGAGAGATCGGTGTCCGTATGGCGCTTGGTGCCAAAAGACGTACCATCCGTATGCAGTTTGTCATAGAGGCGATCATGCTTTGTCTGATCGGAGGTATCATCGGTATACTGATTGGTATAGGAATCGGGGCACTGCTTGGAAAAGTGGCAGGATTTGTCATTCAGAATATGTACTCTCAGTATGCAAATTATATTATTATGACGGTGCATCCTTCTGTAACGGCGATCATGCTTTCACTGTTCTTCTCTATGCTGACCGGTGTATTTTTCGGATATTATCCGGCGAACAAGGCTTCAAAGATGGAAGTCATCGATGCATTGCGCTATGAGTAAGGGCAAAGAAAAGATTTGCATTGCAGTCTGAGCAGAGAATTTTTAAAAGAATACAGATAAGAAAAAGTATTGTATGTGACAAAAATAAAAATGTCAGTATACAGTACTTTTTTTGTAACAGATTTTCCGGATCAATATTTCCGGGCATGGTACATGCGCCTTCCCACATAGAATACAAAAAGAAATATTGTAAAGTATAGCATTCATGCATGATTGCGATGCGTAGATGTTATGCAATATCAATAATCGGGATGGAAGGGAAAAACATGAACCATAACAAAAAGAAAATTTTAAAAGTGACGGCACTGTTTGTTTTTATGTTCTTTTTAGGCTGGGGCGCAGGTTCGCTGCAGAAACAGCAGATGAAAAAAACAGTGGAGACAGTGTCTGTCCAGAATCAGGCAGATAACTGGGGACTGGGCTTTGGAGCGGAGGGAACCCAGCCGACCGGCAATGTGACAGCGGATGAATTAAAAAAATACAACGCATGGTATGTGGGCGATAAAAATAAAAAGACAATTTACCTGACCTTTGACTGCGGGTATGAAAATGGAAATACAGAACCGATCCTGGATGCATTAAAGAAACACAATGCAAAAGCGACCTTTTTTGTCGTGGGACATTTCCTTGAGTCAGCGCCGGATATCGTAAAGCGCATGGAGGAAGAGGGGCATGCCGTTGGCAATCATACTTATCATCACCCGGATATGTCATCCATATCGGAGCTGGTTTCATTCCAAAAGGAAATCGATGATGTCGCATCGTTATACCAGTCGATCACGGGCAAAGAAATGATCAAATATTACCGTCCGCCACAGGGAAAATACAGCACGGAAAATCTAAAGATGGCAAAAGAACTCGGATACAATACATTTTTCTGGAGCCTTGCCTATGTGGACTGGAATGTCGATAACCAGCCGACGAAGGAGGAAGCATTTGATAAACTGCTGACTAGGATCCATCCGGGAGCAATCGTTTTGCTGCACAGCACTTCAAAGACGAATGGGGAGATCTTAGATGAACTTTTGACAAAATGGGAGGAGATGGGATATACATTTGCACCGCTTTCGGAACTGATCGCAGAATCCTGACAGAAAAGATCGGGGAAAAATACAAAGGATATGGTGGATAAGACTTGTTTGATGACGGGCGGGAAGGTATAATGAATCAGAAGCAGCTTGTTATTTTTTATGAAAAATATGTGTTATAACAGGAGTTAAGATCAGATTTACAGTAAAATCTGGAAAAGGAGCAAAAGTGTGAAAAAATTACAGTTTATAAAAAAAGCCGTGTCAGGGATCTTGTGTGTGGGTATGTTATTGGAAAGTGGAACAGAAAATCTGGTGTATGCGGCAGTGATAAACGGCGAAGAATCTGTGTCAGTGGAAAATAGTGACAGTACCACAGCAGTGCAGCAGGAATTGCCGACAGGACTTATGCCTGTCACGGAAGAAACAGATGAGGCAGTGGACGGGGATGAGGAGTATTCTGTATATGATTTTACACAGGATGATACGGAAACAGATAACCTGTTAAGATCGGCTGGAACGGATGATTCAGACTGGAGTAAATATGGGAGCAGGTATTTTTATAATCAGATGACAGAAGATGAAAAATCATATTGGGATGCTATGGATACAATCTGTATGGAGTATCTGACAACAGAAGGAAATGCGGTTAATACTTCGAATGGAGGTTACCGTATGCAGGCTGTATGGGGATCCAAACTGGATGCAGACACCATGTCAAATGTGGCAAAAATATTCCGGTATTCCAATCCACAGTATTATTTTTTGGGAACAGCATTATATACGGTTTATCGTGGAAATGAGATATCGAAAGTATGGGGGATTTACCCGGCATTTGGAGTTGGCGCTGAACGTGCGGAGGCAACAGACGCGGTAAAAATACAGGCAGATACATGGCAGCAGCAGATCGATTCGTGTTCCACAGGGGAAAAGAAAGCAGAAAAAATCCATGATCTGATCTGCGACAAAGTATATTATAACCAGGCCCTTGTTGATAACAATTTTTCTACCGAAAATACGGAGTATTCGCAGTCCGTATACAGTGTTTTATGTACAGATAAGACGGTTTGCGCCGGATATGCACAGGCATTTGAAATGATGTGCAATGGCTCCGGGATTGATGCGGTAGCAGTAACCAGTTATAATCATGAATGGAACAAGGTAAGACTGTATGATTCCTGGTATAATGTGGATTGTACCTGGGATGATCAGAGCGGTGGTTTTTATTATAATTATTTTCTGAGAAACGATGAGTATTATGATACATGCAGCCAGTATTCGAAAAACTGTCATAAGGAAGAAAGCTACTGGGAAGATTATCTGCCGGTATGTTCGCTGGACAGCGGTTCTTCGTGGAATACACCGGGAACACTGCCAGAGATTACAGGGAAGGCAGATAATCCTCAGATTATGGCAGTTGATGCTGGCGATAAGTATTATATACAGATGATATGTGGCCTTGACGGGGCGCAGATATACTATAATATTGAGGGTAGAAAACCGGTTGTAGCAGCGGAAAAGAATTGTTTGTACAGGGAAGGTTTTTATCTGGATAAAAGCAGGATAAATATGATACAGGCAATTGCTGTGAAAGATACATATTATGACAGTGATGCCGTGACAGGTATCGTGGAGGTAGAATGTACACATAATTATGTGTCTGAGATCACAACAGACCCAACCTGTACCACGACAGGAATCAGAACATATACCTGTGAGATTTGTGGGGACAGTTATGAGGAGGTGATCGAAGCAACCGGACATACGGTAGTGACAGATGCAGCGGTAGCAGCAGCCTGTGAGACGACCGGTCTTACGGAAGGAAGTCATTGCAGTGTGTGTAAAACAGTGCTTGTGGCACAGAAAGTAATTCCGGCAGCCGGTCATAAGTGGAGTGAGTACAGAGAGAGCGGAAAAGTGAAACGGAAATGCAGCGTCTGTGGAAAGACGGAAACGGTACGAACCCTTCCGAAAGTAAAGACGGTCCAGCTCTCAAAGACTTCCTATACCTATGACGGAAAGTCACATATGCCGACTGTAAAAGTGACAAACAGTGCCGGAAAGAAGTTGAAAGAGGGAACGGATTATAAAATAAAGAAGCCGTCCGGGCGGAAAAATGCCGGTATCTATACGGTCACGATTGAAATGAAAGGTGATTACACCGGAAAATACCAGAAAACATTTCGGATCATACCGAAAGGAACCGCCATTTCCAGTGTAAAGGCAAAGAAAAAAGCATTTTCGGTGTCCTGGAAGAAGCAGGCAAAACAGACAAGCGGTTACCAGATCCAGTATGCAGTGGATGCGAAATTCAAAAAGTCGGTTGTGACAAAGAACGTCAATAATACCAAAAAGGTAAAACTGGACGTTTCAAAATTAAAAGCAAAAAAGAAATATTACATACGCGTCCGCACCTATAAGACTGTAAAAGTGAATGGAAAATCAAAAAAGATCTATTCGGGCTGGTCTAAGGTAAAAGCAGTCACTACAAAGAAATAACAAAGATATACCGATCCATTTTACAAAATGCGATATAAGTATAAATAAAAAACGGGAGAAAGAGAAAATGGCAGACAACAGTTTAAAAATCAGTTACAAGATATATTTAGAAGCGGAGGATATTTCACAGTCACGGATTTCTTCTACGGCATCTTATGTAAGCAATCTGTTTAAGAATTGCACCAATTCCTATTTACAGAAAGCGGAAGTGGACAATGAGAGCGACATGGATGATTTTACGCTTCGTCTGTATATTGACGAAAAGGTAGAGGAAGAAGAGTGCAGTTCACCGGAATGTGCAGAAGGTTTTCTGGAAAATATCGCAGAATTTTTAGATGCGGTTGCAGCAGCACATTCCTATCTGGATATGGAGGGAAGTTTTTCCATTTCCTATCATGGAGTAGAGGATACATTCCGGTTCCGTTCTGAGGCAGGAAGCGATCTGTGCGATATTGAATAAAAACCGAAATAAGAAGGATATAAAAATACCGGCTTGCAAAATCAGATAAAATCTGAGGCTGCAGGCCGGTATTTTTATATCCGTTTCTTTCTATTGTTTATTGTTTGTCTGATTCATCCGGTGGAAAGTCCGGTTTTTTTATGTAAACTTTCTCAATCCGGTTTTTGTCCATCTGTTCGACGCGGAGAAGCACATTGTCATCTGTGATGATGATCTCATTTTTTTCCGGCAGATGATCTAAGAGA
>ERZ773245.1802-NODE-1802-length-13678-cov-3.620275_pt1 | contig 13678 bp, 9 predicted proteins | sample MGYA00580988_ERZ773245 | MGnify/ENA primary metagenome ERZ773245 (study PRJEB29015, sample SAMEA2737792) | human gut metagenome | biome: human gut; feature: human-associated habitat; material: faeces | place: China | collected 2012 ... | reverse complement strand
AGAAGAAAGAGAAGCAGCTCTTGAGAAGATTCTTCCATATCAGCAGGGAGACTTCGAAGCACTTTACGAAGCATTGGAAGGTAACCCAGTTACAATTCGTTTCCTTGATCCACCTCTTCATGAGTTCGTTCCAACTGAAGAAGCAGATATCGAGAAACTTGCAAAAGCTCAGGGTAAATCCGTTGAGACAATCAAGAACATCATCGCTTCTTTACATGAGTTCAACCCAATGATGGGACACAGAGGATGCCGTCTTGCAGTTACCTATCCGGAAATTGCAAAGATGCAGACAAAAGCTGTTATCCGTGCAGCAATCAACGTTCAGAAGAAACATGCTGACTGGACTGTAAAACCTGAGATCATGATCCCATTGGTTTGCGAAGTAAAAGAGTTAAAATACGTAAAAGATGTTGTTGTTGAGACAGCAGATGCTGAGATCGCAGCAGCAGGTATCAAACTTGAGTATGAAGTAGGTACTATGATCGAGATTCCAAGAGCTGCTCTTACAGCTGATGAGATCGCAAAAGAGGCTGACTTCTTCTGCTTCGGTACAAACGACTTAACACAGATGACATATGGTTTCTCTCGTGATGATGCTGGTAAGTTCTTAAATGCTTACTATGATACAAAGATCTTCGAGAACGATCCATTTGCAAAACTTGACCAGAACGGTGTTGGTAAGTTAATGGATATGGCAATCAAACTTGGTAAACCAGTAAATCCAAAACTTCATGTTGGTATCTGTGGAGAGCACGGTGGAGATCCATCTTCCGTAGAGTTCTGCCACAAGATTGGTTTGGACTATGTTTCATGCTCACCATTCCGTGTACCAATCGCTCGTTTAGCAGCAGCTCAGGCAGCTATCAGCAATAAATAAGAGTACTCATTCTTTGGAGAAGGTTGTGTATAAAAAAAACCCATATCAGCGTTGATTCGCTGATATGGGTTTTTTGGATGTCTGCAAGAAAAGAAAGTATTGTAAGTGGAATTGCATGTTCTCCATTTTCATATCTGGAATAAGTGCGCTGGTTTACATTCAGAAGCTTTGCAATATATTCCTGTGTATAATCGGAATCTTCTCTCAAATCTCGGATTCTTTGAATATTCATTTAAATGTCTCGTTTGCTTTTGTTCATAAAGAAACTAACATATGAAATCGGTGTTATTTTTGTTTAGCAACGACTTATCGGCTTGATACTTGTCAAACTAAATGGTAAAATTAAACCACACTAGGACAGGTCTACCTTGCTGTATGTAACCCAATCCTAAGACTAAAGCCTCGGAGGAGCGTGTAAAATATGCAGAAATTAAAAAAGCTTCCAGTCGGTTTTGAGAACTTTCAGGAAATTCGGAAGTTAGACTTTTATTATGTGGATAAAACAAAATTGGTAGAGCAGCTTCTTGAAAATTGGAGTAAAGTGAATTTATTTACCAGACCACGCCGATTTGGAAAAACCTTAAATATGAGTATGCTTAAGAGCTTTTTCGAGATTGGAACAGACACAGCATTATTTGATGGCCTTTATATTTCGCAGAATGAAGAACTTTGTAAGGAATATATGGGAAAGTATCCTGTTATATTTCTGTCTCTCAAAGGTGTAGATGGACTAACATTTGAAGAAGCACGGTCTGCCCTGTGTGAGTTGATTGCTGGCGAGGTGAGACGATTTAAGTTCTTGCTGAACAGTAGCAGACTGGACAATGACGAAAAGAATATATATCGTGATTTGATTTCACTTCAAGGGGAACAGGAAACTACTCTTGCAACGAAGCTGAAATTCTCACTTAAGAAAATTTCAGAACTTTTATATCAACACTATGGTCAGAAAACGATTGTTTTGATCGACGAGTATGATGTTCCACTTGATAAGGCCTTTCAGCATGGCTATTATAGAGAAATGGTGGCACTTATTCGTGGATTGTTCGGTGAAGCACTTAAAACAAATGATTTTCTACAGTTTGCTGTATTAACAGGATGCCTTCGGGTTTCCAAAGAGAGCATCTTTACTGGCTTGAATAATTTTAAGGTTTATTCGGCAGATGATGTTCGATATGATGAAGAATTCGGCTTTACGAATGAAGAAGTAAAAAAACTGCTGGAAGACTACAATCTGCAGAAACATTTCACAGAAGTGAAGGAATGGTATGATGGCTATCGTTTTGGTAATGCAGATATTTATTGCCCATGGGATGTAATCAATTATGTTGACGATTTGGTAAGTGAGGCTAAATCGCAGCCAAAGGCATATTGGATTAACAGTAGTGGAAATGATCTTGTAAAACGATTTATCGACATGGCAGATAAAACTACAAAGGATGAAATCGAACAATTGATTGTGGGAGAGGCAGTCGAAAAGAGAATCCGTTTGGATCTGACCTACGATGAGATTGATAACAGCATTAATAATTTGTGGAGTGTTCTTTTTACAACCGGATATCTCACAAAAAATGGTGATGTAGAAAATGGGATGTATAGATTGATCATTCCAAACAAGGAAGTCAGGGAAGTCTTTCTTTTACAAATCCGTGACTGGTTTGACCAGGTAGTTGCGAATGACCACGCATCTACGGAAAAAATCAACAGGGGTTTTCTTGAAGGAAAGACAGATGACATCCAGCGGGAACTTACAATGTTTCTTGGCGAAACAATCAGCGTTTTAGATACGAAAGCAAGAAACGAAGAAAAAGAGATTTTTTATCATGGTATTCTGATCGGTATTTTAAAAAATTATTCGGGCTGGGCGGTTAAATCGAATAGAGAATCTGGTGATGGATATGCAGATATTTTGCTTAAGCCTAAGAATCCAGATGTTGGAATCGTGATAGAACTGAAATACGCACATTCCATGAATGAACTTGACAAGGCGTGTGAACGAGCTATGGAGCAGATTAAGAATCACAGATATGACGCAGAACTCCGTGAGGATGGACGAAACGATCTTCTTGCATACGGAATTGCATTCTGTAAAAAACGTTGCAAAGTCGTAGTTGAAAAACTATAAAATACAAAAATCAGCACTGTTTCCATCGAGGAAGCTGTGCTGATTTGTTGATTTTTCAGGGTAAAGGAAAAAATGATTATAGACAGATCAAAACAACAGAAAAATCTTCTGGAAATGTTACAGGAAAAAAATGAATACATCAGTGCTCCATGCAATGGCAATGGAATCTGCGGAAAATGTATTGTGCGGTACAAAAGCGGAGCAACAGAACCGACGAAGCAGGATAGAGAGTTTTTATCGGAAAAGCAGTTGGAGCAAGGCTATCGTCTGGCATGCCAGTCATATCCAACGGAAGAATACAAAGTTGAAATTCCGGAAATGGAAGAAACGATAGAAGTCCTTTCGCAGTGGGAGAATCAGAGAACAGAAGAAATTCTGAAAAATACAGCAGAAGGAACGGCAGAGAAAACAGAAAATGCAATTTATGGAATCTGCATCGACATCGGAACAACGACTCTGGCAGCCTTGTTAGTGAACCTGAAAACCGAAGCGGACTGTCAGACCGCAGTATCGGTCAATCATCAGAGAACCTACGGTGCAGATGTGATTTCAAGGATAGATGCCTCTAACAATGGGAAAAAATGGGAGATGCAGCGCTGCATCCGGCAGGATTTACAGAAGCTGGTCGGTGAACTTGCAGAAAAAGAGGGAATCCATGTGGCACAGATACAAAGGATCGTGATCGCAGGAAACACAACGATGTGTCATCTGCTTCGCGGATTTTCATGCGAGACACTTGGCGTGGCTCCGTTTGAACCAGTGGATATCTCATGGATGGAAGGCAGTGCTGCAGATTTTCTTGGAATGAAAGAATTGGATACAAAAGTTGTGATTTTGCCTGGGATCTCAGCGTTTGTAGGGGCTGATATCATGGCTGGCATTGCAAAAATGAATATGCACAGATCCGAAGGATATCATTTGCTGCTGGATATTGGAACGAATGGGGAGATGGTGCTTGGAAATTGCCGTCATATGTATGTGACGTCCACGTCTGCAGGACCGGCGTTTGAAGGCGGAAATATTTCCTGTGGCATGGCGAGCATTCCGGGAGTGATCTCACATGTTTTCATGGAAGAGACAGGGAAAGCCGGATTTCAGGTGATCGGTGAAACAGATGGAGAAAATAAGAAACAGCAGGCGATCGGAATCTGCGGAACAGGTATGATCGATCTGGTTTATGAACTCCGGGAGCATCAGATGATCGATGAACATGGAACATATTCGGATCTTTATTTTGACACCGGATATGAGCTGGCAGAAAAAGTAAAATTCACACAGAATGACATCCGGGAACTTCAGATGGCAAAAGCGGCGATCCGTGCAGGAGTGGATATTTTAGTAAAAAAGGCGGGCATTACGTTTGATGAAGTGGACGACTGTTATCTTGCAGGTGGATTTGGAACAAAGATAGATATCAAAAAGGCGGCAGGGATTGGACTGATCCCGAAAGAACTGGAGATGAAAACGATTCCGGCCGGAAATACAGTTCTTGCAGGGACAAAAGAGGTTTTACTTGGCAAAATTTCAAAAGAAGAACTTGAAAAAATCCAGACCATGGCAGATGTCATCAATCTGGCAGAAGAAAATGATTTTGAGGAGATGTATCTCTCTTACATGGATTTTTAAGTAAACGACAGATAAAAATTCTTGTATTGAAAAGAAAAAATAAGTCTGTTATCATATAAGTATATGGTATGTACGGAAGAAAAAAGATTTTGACAGGTGGCTGAAACCACTACAAATGGAGAAGGATTGGCACAAAGGTTTATGACAAGAAAACATACAATATTAGTTGTGGATGATGCAAGACATAACAGGACTGCATTGCGGGAAATTTTAAATGACAATTATATCGTGCTTGAAGCAGAAAATGGACAGAATGCATTAGCAGTTTTAGAGGAGAAGTATCAGGCGGTAACTGTGATCATTCTTGACCTGATCATGCCGGACATGAGCGGACTGGAACTCTTAGAAATTTTTCACAGGGATGCAAGGTATCAGAATATACCTGTGATCGCAATGTTGAGAGACATCAATGATGAGATCGAGTGCAAGTGTCTGGAATACGGAGCATGGGATTTTATGCGGAAACCTTATGATCCGACGATTGTGCGTTTTCGTGTAAAGAATGTGATCGATCGCAGTCAGATGAGAGTGGATGATGAATTAAAGTACCGTGCGGAGTATGATGTGCTTACCGGCATTTTGAACAAATCAAAGTTCTTTTATAATACGAGAAATATGCTGAATATTTTCGGTACGGAAGATTTTGCATTCATCAGGATCGATATTGAAAAATTCCAGCTGATCAATTCCTTTTTTGGAATGGATGAGGGTGATAATTTATTAAAGTATATGGCAGATTATCTGCAGAATGTGGAAAAAGAATATCGTTATATTACTTATGGAAGAATTGAGGCAGATATTTTTGCGGTATGCTTTTCTTATGATAATGAGAAAGAGATCACAGACTTTGTGAAGAAATTCACGAATCAGATGGAAAAATATCCTCTGGATTTTGATATCACGCCTTTCTTTGGGATATATCTTGTGAAAAACCGTGATCTTTCCATCAACGAAATGTATGACAAAGCCAATCTTGCATCCAAAAACTGTAAGGGAAATTATATCCAGAACTATTTCTTTTACACAAAAGAGATGAGTGAGGATATCATCAAGGAGCAGCGCATCATCAACAATATGAAGAATGCGCTGAAGAACGAAGAGTTTGTGCTGTATTTGCAGCCCAAATATGAACTTCAGCGAAATTCCATTGCAGGAGCAGAGGTTTTGGTGCGATGGATCACAGCAGATGGCAGGATGATATCGCCGGGAGAATTTATCCCGGTATTTGAGCGGAACGGTTTTATCCTGAAGCTGGATCAGTATGTCTGGGAAAAGACATGCCAGCTGCTTGCGGGATGGAGAGATGAGGGAAGAAAAATATTTCCGGTTTCCGTCAATATTTCGCGTGTAAGTCTTTATAATCCAAAAATTGTGGATGTGATCTGTGGACTGACAGAAAAATACAATATTCCACCGGAATGGCTGCAGTTAGAACTGACAGAGAGTGCATATACAGGAAACCCAAAAGCAATCAAAGAGATGATGGAACAGCTTCAGAAAAAAGGTTTTTCTATTTTGATGGACGATTTTGGAAGTGGTTATTCCTCGCTGAATGTACTAAAAGATATTACGGTTGACGTCCTGAAAATTGATATGAAGTTTCTGGATGGCTCCGGAGATGATGGCAGGAGTGAAAACATTCTGGCATCGGTAGTCCGCATGGCAAAGTGGCTGAACATGCCGGTCGTAGCTGAGGGTGCGGAGCGCAAAGAGCAGGTATCGTTTCTGCACAGCATCGGATGCGAATATGTGCAGGGATTTTATTTTGCAAGACCAATGCCGGTAAAAGAATATGAAAAGCTGTTGTATGAACAGCCATACTTTGAAGATGATGAGACAAGAAGAACATCCAACGATACGAATGCCATCTGGACAGCGAATATGCAGATGGAAATGATTTTCTCCAACATGATGCAGGCAGCTGCAATTTATGAGTACAGCGACGGAAATATTGAAGTGGTGCGTGTAAATGACGCTTATTTTGACCTGTTTGGTTATCATGACACAGACCGTGTGCACAAAGAGATTGAGGGATCCATTGATCATGTTGACAGAGAAAGGTTTATGGATACTTTTGCACAGGTTGTGGAGAATCAAAGCACTGCGGAATGTGAAGTGAAACGTTTTCTCGAGTCTGGCAGGGAAATCTGGATCAAGCTCCGCCTGAAGTATATTAACAGGGTAGGGGAACGCCATATTATTTTTGGCTGCATTGATGATATCACGGTCCAGCGGGAGATGGACAATGAACTTGCAAAGTACCGTCTTGCACTGATGGAAGAAGAGGTAAACGAGAAAACCATGCTTGTCGTGGATGATATGGAGATCAACCGGGCATCGCTGGAGAGTATTTTTGAAACAGATTACCGTATCCTGCAGGCAGGAGATGGGGAAGAGGCACTTCGTATTTTAGAGGAACAGAATTATAAAGTGGATATGATCCTGTTAGATCTGATGATGCCTGGCATGAATGGACAGACTTTTATGCAGGAAAGGAAGAATGATCCAAGGATCTTAAATATTCCGGTGGTGATCATCACGGCGGATGATACAACAGAACAACAGGTATTGACGATGGAATTAGGTGCAAGCGATTACATTGTAAAACCGTTTATTCCGGAGATCGTGACCAGACGTGTGCAGAATGTCTGGGATTCCACAAGGCGAAAAAAAGAAGTTCTGCAGGAGCATCAGAAGTAGTGGATAAGCAAAAAAAACTGCGTGTGTTTTATTCAGATATCAGTGCCTTGCGTGACAGATCAGATCAACCACAGTTGTGGGAGTTTTTGTGCTACGCCAGACAACAGAAAATAAAACAATGTAAAAATGAAGATGACAGGCTTCGTGCCTTTGGGGCAGGTTTGTTATTGGAATACGGTCTGCGGCAGTATGGTTACACGCAGACAATACCTGTGGGATCGTCTGCTGCAGCAGAGTTGGAGCAGACCGGACAAACACGGTCTTTGCAGCAGGTAAGATTCGTTTATGGTGAAAATGGGAAGCCATATCTTGGGACAGGACAGGGAGAACGGCTTCCGCTTATGTTTAACCTCAGCCATTCGGGCATGTATGTGGCAGCAGCTTTTGGCACAGAGGATATAGGTGTGGATGTGGAGCTGATGCGCACCGGAAAACAGAAGATCGCACAGCGTTTTTTTGCAGAAGATGAGAGGAAATATCTGGAAAAATGTTGGACAGATGAGGCTTTTACCGGAATATGGACGAGGAAGGAAGCCTATATCAAGGCGGTTGGAACAGGGATCGCAATGTCTTTGGATTCTTTTTCCACGATGGAAGAACAGGTGGGAGAATATTATCTGAAAACATGGAATGTCAAACGGGATGTCTGGCTGTCTGTCTGCCGGAAAGGGAGTGTGATCGAACGCTGTCTGCCGGAGAAAATCGCATTAGAACAGGTGTTTTTATAAGAGACAGATCTGCAGATCATAATGAGAATGGTACAGGATCAGTACCGATAGAGATGGAAAATGGAGGTTGGGATGCATGTATGACGAGTTGACCGAACAGGACATAAAAAAAATGGAAGAAGAGATTGAGTATCGGAAGCTGGTTGTGAGAAAAAATGCGCTGGAAGCAGTCAAAGAGGCACGTGCACATGGCGACCTCAGTGAAAATTTTGAATACCATGCAGCAAAAAAAGACAAAAATCAGAATGAGAGCCGTATCCGTTATCTGGAGAAAATGATCAGGACAGCAAAGATTATTTCTACGGATTCTGCGGATGATGAAGTCGGAATGAACAATACCGTTACGGTCTATTTTGAGGATGATGACGAGGAAGAAACCTATAAAATTGTCACAACCATCCGCGGCAATTCCCTGAAAAATCTGATCAGTAACGAATCGCCTCTCGGAAAAGCATTGTTGGGACACAAAATAGGTGACCGCTGCGAAGTAAAAGTAAACGATAACTATTCCTATTTTGTAGAGATACGAAAAATCGAGAATACGGTGGATGATGGAACGGATAAACTGAGAAGTTTTTAAGATATAAGAAAGAAGATTGAGGAACAAAAAGATGAGATTAACAGAATTATTAAACAAAGATGAAGTGACGATTTCCTGCGAGCTTTTTCCACCAAAACAGGGTGCGCAGTTGGAAAATTATAAAAATATCGTAAAAGATATGGCGGCATTAAAGCCGGCATATATGAGTGTCACTTACGGCGCAACAGGTGGAACATCTGATTATACGGTAAAGCTTGCAGAGGAAGTGCGTAACAATAACATTCCGGCGTTGGCACATCTGACCTGTGCCTCTTCCACCAAAGAAAAGGTGGCATCTGTCATTGAGGAGTTAAAGGCAGCAAATATCGAGAATATCCTTGCACTCCGTGGCGATATTCCTGCAAATGCAGATTTTCCGCTGCCGGATCAGTACAAGCACGCAAGTGAACTGATCGCAGATATCAAAGCACAGGGTGATTTCTGTATCGGTGGTGCATGCTACCCGGAAGGACACCCGGAAGCAGCAACGATTTTTGAAGATCTTGACCATTTGAAAGAGAAAGTGGATGCAGGATGCGAGTTCCTCACCACACAGATGTTTTTTGACAATAACATTTTATACAATTTTATGTACAAGGCATTAAAAAAAGGAATAGATGTTCCAATTGTAGCAGGTATTATGCCTGTCACCAACGCAAGCCAGATCAAACGCATCACATCTTTGTCCGGCAATATGGTTCCACCGAGATTTCTTGCGATCGTAGACAGGTTTGGAGACAACCCGGCAGCAATGCGTCAGGCGGGAATTGCATATGCAACAGAGCAGATCATTGATCTGATCGCCAACGGTGTCAATCATGTGCATATTTACACGATGAATAAACCGGATGTTGCAGGAGAGATTTTAGACAATCTTTCCAATATCTATGTGAGATAGTGGATGTAAAATGATTGCTTAAAATGTGAAGAAAAATCAATATTTTTGAAATGACAGGATACCTCCTGAGCAGATACGGGTAACAACCCCGAACCTGCCGGGAGGTATTTTTGCGTACTTGAAGAAACAAAGTGCATTTTTCGTGCGGTCTGCTGCATAAAATATTCGTGTGACCATTGTGTGACCGGGGATACCTATAATAACACAAGGATTTATAAAAAATTCAATGGATGAGCGGAGGAGATGGAGAGTGAAGAAAAAATACATGCTTATGGGAATCGCTGCAGTATTGATCCTGGCAACGATGGTTGGCGGAACGCTTGCAGCTCTGAATACAAAAAGTGAAAAGGCAGTGGCAAATATTTCCATTAAGAGTGTGGGAGTCACGGTGATCGGGGATCAGCCTGTGGCACTGGCAGACGGCGGGGAAAAAGAACCGGTTACGATCGTACCGGGGGAAACGATCGTCATGCCGAAGGCAGTACAAAACGATATCCCGGATGGTTATGATGTGTATGTAAAAGTAGTCATTTATCATGCATGGGATACAAAAAGCGGCGGACTTGTGAGTGCAGGGGAGGCGGATGATATCTATGTACATAATCAGGACTGGATCATCGGGTATGAGGATGATGAGCAGACGGTGATGTACTACACAAAGCCGCTGGCTCCAGAGCAGACGACAACAAACTTTATGGACGGAATTCATTTTAAGGAATCTATGGGCAATGGATTTGCAGATGCAGTCTATACGTTAGAATACGAAGTTACGGCAGTTCAGGCGAATAACGCAAAAGATGCGATCGCAGCAGAGCTTGGAGTGTTCCCGGAGTTTGATGAAAATGGAACGATTTTGTCTGTTTCAGAAACAAGATAACGGTTGAAGGAGATTGGATCATATGAAAATAAAAAACATAGCAGCCGTTCTGTTGCTTATTTGGACTTGTGGATCTTCATCGGTGGTCAGTGCGGCGGAAATTCAGACTGTGCAGCTGACAGAGGAAAATCAGCTTGTGTATACAAAAGATAAGACAGAACTTGCCGGTGCTTTTGATGGCATGGCACCCGGAGACAGCAGGACCGTTGTCATTAAAATCGAGAATCAAAACAGTCATAAGGCATCTTTTTTTATTTCGCAGAAGACAACGGATGCTTTGGAAGAAGCAGGAAAAGCGTCTGGCGGAGCATATGAGTTTCAGGTGGAGATCGGCAATGATACCGGAAGGATATCTTTGCTGGATGCAGATGCCGGTGGATATGCGGAAAATGTGGCAAGTGCCGAAGGTTTAGCAGAAATTACAGAATTGAATGAGTATCGTTATATGACAGCTCTGGATCCGGGGGAGTCGGCGGATGTCTATGTGACATTGACCTTAGACGGCGAGGGCATGGACAGCGCAGATGGAATTGATTATTCGCGTGCAGCAGGTGCGATGGAATTTGAATTCCGGGCGTACTATGCAGACGACAGAAAGCCGGTTGTGATCACAAATTATGTGACGGAGCACGGAGAAGACAATGTGGTGACAAAGGTTGTAAAGAAAGTGATCCCAAAGACTGTCACAGAACAGCTTGTTCCACTGGCAAATGGTGTCAGGACAGGAGATCCTCTGACAGTGACGGTATCTGCAGGAGTTCTGGTGGCAGGTATAGTGATTGTTAGTATCGCAGTGAAAAAAAGAAAGGTGGAGCGCAAGTCATGAAAAAAGTAAAAAAAATAATTACGGGCTTTCTTACGGTTTTTATCTTCATGGCGCTGGTGCTTCCAATGACAACAGTGAAAGCTTCGGAGGAGAAAGAAGTGGCGGAAAAAAGAATGTATACAGTGACATTCCGTGCGGGAAATGTTGCAAGTTTTGATACAGATAAGATCACTGTTTCCGAAGGGATGGAAGTGACAAAAAATTATATTAAGGTAAAAGTTGCAAAGGGAGATACACTTGATTTCACAGTGCCTGGCTGGGAAAGTGATGCAAGGATGACATCATGGTTTTCTAACTGCCTGCACTATGAAAAAGAGGCAGCATATGGGTTGAAAGCTTTTAACGGTGTTGTGGGAACTGCGGTGGAACGGAATACAGAGTACGTGTTGGATTATAAGCGTCTGATCGATCCGGTTTCCTATACGGTGAGTTTCATAGACAGTCAGACGAAGGAACAGATTGCAACTCCACAGATCATCTATGGAAATGCCGAAGAAATCATTATGGTCACTCCGGTGACCGTTTCGGATTATACACCGACGGAGAGCAGTAAAACTATAAAACTGGAAAAAGGGAAAGGGAACACGGCAACGTTTGAATACCACTACACCGGGGCTGTGGAGACGATCACCAGCACGGTGACAAACGTGGTTCCGGGCACAACACGGACAGAGACAGTCGTAAGTGAGGTCGAGGAGACGGTCATCATTCCCGGAGCTGCCCAGCCGTCCGGTGTTACTGCAAATGTAGTAAATAATGCGTCAAATACAGCAGACAACCGCGCAAATGGTGGCGGTAATGCAGCAAATACAGCGGCAACGAATACAGCAAATAACGTGGCAGATAATAGTGCGAATAACGCAGACCAGAACGTAGACAATGGCAATGTTGAAATTCCGGAGGAGCAGACTCCGTTGGTCGATGGAGTTGTCGACATCGAAGAGAGCGAGACACCGTTGGCAAACACAGCAGAGGATGAGAGCACCGTTTCCGGCGATGTGGACGGGAAAGATGCCGACCTTGCAGCACAGGAGATCGATGCAGCATCTGTACCGGTGGCTGTGCCGGTGATCGGCGGTATTGCAGCAGTTTTTATTGCGGGACTGATTGCTTTCCTTGTATATAAAAATAGAAAAAGGTCGAAGTAAGCAGGATTTTTAGGTACGGTATTCGACTTTTATGGCAATGCATGCATGTTAGACTTACAGGAAAAATCTGGCAGTCAGAGCTGGAAAAGAGGAGGAGAACTGCATGCTGACGATTCGGACTCTGGGAAAATTTCAGATCAGGGATGAAGAACATATTGTGAATGAGGAAGAGATACGGTCTCCCAAAATGATAAATCTGCTGGCTTATCTGATTATTCACAGAAATCAGACACTGACTTTTTATGACATGGCAGATGCACTGTGGCAGGAGGAAGAAACGGGAAATCCGGCAGGTGCATTGAAAAATCTGATGTATCGTCTGAGAGTCTTTCTGAAGAAAAACTTTGGAGATGAGGATTTTATCCTGACCGATCATGGTTCCTACCGCTGGAATCCCAGACAGGAGGTGGCGGTGGATGCAGAACAGTTCGAACAAATGTTTGAATCTGCAAAGCAGAAAACTATTTCAGAGGGGGAGGCAATCCGGAAATTAAAAGCGGCGCTTGCACTCTATCAGGGTGATTTCATGACAAAAGTTGCAGATATGCACTGGGTGATGACGCTGAATACTTATTATCACTCTTTGTATTTAAACTGCGTCCGGTATCTGTGCGAATGTTATGTCCGCGCGGAAAAATATGAGAATCTGGAGCAGCTTTGCAGTCAGGCACTTCAGCAGGAAAGTCTCGATGAAGAGTTATATTGTTATCTGATCAAGGCTTTGGCAGGAAAAAATAAAATTGGTTCTGCCCTGGAAGTGTACGAGAATGCCTGTCGGACGTTGCAGCAGCAGCTTGGAATTTGTGGACTGTCAAAATTAAAGGGCGTTTATGACAAATTACTGAGACAGAATAAAAGCGGAAATGTGCAGGGAATTGCACAGGTACATCAGGATATTGCAGAACAGAATCCAGCGGGAGCGTTTTTGTGCGGGTATCCGGTCTTTCGGGAAATTTGCAGGCTTCAGGTGAGAAAGACAGCGCGTTTTGATGAAAATGAATATATTCTGCTTCTGACCTTAAAGGCGGGGGAGTATACCGGAAGCAGAGTCAGTGATGTAGATCTGTTCCGCATCCGCAATGCGATGCCGCATCTGGCGGAGACATTGAAAAAATCGCTCCGTCCAGGGGATGCAGTGGCACAGTTCAGTGATTCGCAGTATGTGATTTTGCTTTCTGCATGCACTTATGAGGGTGGAATGCTGGCCGCAAACCGGATTATTTCAAAATTTTATCAGGATCATAAAGTTTACCGGAATCTGAAAATCAAGATCCATATAGAGAAAGTGAAAAC
>ERZ773245.1790-NODE-1790-length-13742-cov-8.794038_pt1 | contig 13742 bp, 9 predicted proteins | sample MGYA00580988_ERZ773245 | MGnify/ENA primary metagenome ERZ773245 (study PRJEB29015, sample SAMEA2737792) | human gut metagenome | biome: human gut; feature: human-associated habitat; material: faeces | place: China | collected 2012 ... | reverse complement strand
GGTAGATAGGGCAGAGGTGGAAGTGTGGCAACACATGGAGCTGACTGTTACTAATAGGTCGAGGGCTTGATTAAAAAAGCGGTTAAATCTGTATGAAGTTTTGAAAGTACAAACATTTCATGAATAAGAAGTTAGCAGCGTACTTGTCTACGTTGTTTTCTCATATAGGGGATTGGTCAAATGGTATGATAGGGGTCTCCAAAACCTTTGGTGGGAGTTCGATTCTCTCATCCCCTGTTCTTTAAAAACACCTAAACAGGTGTTTTTTCTTTATCCTATATTTTTTCAGAAATTTATTCTCCACTAATTGTGTAAAATATAAATATTCGGGTGCATGTATAAAGTCCGTGTAAAGTCATTGCACATATTATATTTAGGGGTTTTAGGGGAATTTTCCCCTAACAAGGTGTATTTTGGACGTGTAGTCCACAAATGCGTATCTTGCCAATGTATCCCTCTATTGTATTTTAGCTTGAAACTATTTTAATAAAGAAATATACTTATAATATGAGTATAGTATAAAGAGAAAAATAACGATGAGAATTATGTGAAAGCGAGGCGATGCGTGTGCTAATAAATACAGCAGAATATCTTTCTGTTATTGAAAACATCAAGAAAGAAATCAAGGATGCACAATACCGTGCAACGATTCATGTGAATTCAGATTTACTGCTCTTGTATTATGACATTGGAACGGTCATTAACGAATATAAAACATGGGGAAACAAATTCATTGATAATCTTTCTTATGATATTCAGATAGCTTTTCCAGAAAGAAAAGGGTATTCCGTCCGAAACCTGAAGTATATGGCGAAGTTTGCTGCCCGTTTTTCTGATAGAAAAATTGTGCAAGAGGTGCTTGCACAAATTACATGGTATCATAATATTGCTTTGATGGATAAGGTCAGAACTGCGGAAGAACATATCTGGTATGCAAATGCAACAGTAAAGAATGGCTGGTCTCGAAATGTTCTTGTCCATCAGATTGAAAGCAACTTGTATCAGCGACAGGTTCTGGCAGAAAAAGTCACAAATTTTGAACACCGTCTACCATCTCCACAGAGTGAACTTGCGGTGCAGACCATGAAAGACCCATATGTATTTGATTTCATTTCTTTCCGGGAAGATATGCGCGAACGGGATATTGAGCAGGCGCTGGTTCGGGAAGTCACAAAGCTACTTCTGGAGCTTGGAACAGGATTTGCATTCTTGGGAAATCAGTATCACTTGAATGTAGGTGGTGATGATTTTTACATTGATTTACTGTTCTATAATCTGAATCTTCGTTGCTATGTGGTTATAGAACTGAAAACGGGTGACTTCAAGCCGGAATATGCTGGTCAGCTAAACTTTTATCTGTCAGCCGTGGACGGCATTTTGAAGAAAGAGCAGGATAATCCATCTATTGGTTTGCTTCTGTGCAAAAGCAAGAATAATGTGGTTGCAGAATATTCGCTCAAAGATATTTCAAAGCCGATTGGTGTAAGCGAATACAAAATAACCAGCAGCCTGCCGGATGATCTGGAAAAGCAACTGCCGTCTGTTGAAGATATTCAGAAACGGATTAAATAAATCTGGTTTCAAAATTTGAAATAGGGATACCGGAATCTCGTTGACTTTATATCAGAGTGGTATATTTTTTTAAGATACAACTTCCGATAAGTTCGGATTAGGAAGAAAGTTTGTTTGGTGTCAATGGATAAATAAACTACCCAAACGTCATAGTGATTATCGGAAATTGAACTTTTATAAAGGAGAATTATATGAAAAAAACAAATAACAGCGTGCTTTCGCAATATCGGGGTGCGTTAATGGGAATATCCATCATATTGATTATGGTGTTTCATTTTACGGAGGACTGTCATTATTACTCCTATCATTTTAGTGGCTGGATTTCCTTCTTTTGGAGATATATTTCATCATCGAGTGTTGATGCATTTTTATTCTTTTCTGGTCTGGGGTTATACTATTCCATGAAAAAAAGATCAGATGTTAGAAGCTTTTACATAAGAAGATTAAAAAGAATTCTGATTCCTTATTGCATCGTAGCCGTACCCTCTTATATTTTATTAGATGTCTGTGTGGATAAAACAGGATGGGGAGAAGCCATAAAAGACTTTACATTTATCACATTTTTCAGTGATGGAGACAGGCTTTACTGGTATATTGGACTTATGCTGTTATGCTATCTGATTTATCCCTATATCTTTCAGATTGTGGATAGCGCACGAGACGCAATAGATGGAGAGATCCGGCTGATTTCCATGGTAAGTGCTATTACAGTATTGGCACTTGTAATTGCATTATATGAGAAAGATATGTTTGGAAATGTGAATATTGCTTTGCTTCGTCTGCCTGTTTTTATAGCGGGCTGTTTTTATGGCAGATCCAGCTATGAAAAAAGGGAAAGTTATTGGAAATGGTTGATTCTTTTTGCGTTATCCGGCTATTTGCTCACCATGCTTCCAAGTGGATCTCCTATTTTTGCAAGGTATGTGACCGGAATTTTTAATATCTCATGTTGTGCGGGAATTGCCTGGATCTTTTCCAAGTTATCTATGCGCCCGGTTATAAGAATACTGGAATGGTTTGGTGCTCATTCGCTGGAATTGTATCTGGTACATGTTACCATACGAAAATTTATGAAGGGAGCAGCATTTCATACATGCCATCTGCGTTACGAACTGGTGCTGGTATGCAGTTCCATTGTGATTGCATGGATACTTCAGATCCTTGTCCGGTATATAACAGATCATTTGCTTAAGGAAAAGAGGTAAGACATATGACCCTACAGCAGTTACATCAGGTAATTACGATTGCAGAAAGCCGTTCCATGAACGAAGCATCCCGAAAATTGTTTGTCTCACAGCCCAATCTGTCTGCGGTTGTGCGCGAACTGGAAGAAGAAGCAGGAATCACCATTTTTATCCGGTCCAACCGGGGAATCGTGCTTACACCAGAGGGAGAGGAATTTATCGGATATGCCAAGCAGGTCGTGGAGCAGTATCATTTACTGGAATCCCGTTATATTTCGTCTGCATCCAAAAAGAAATTTTCTGTGTCTATGCAGCATTATACCTTTGCGGTCAAGGCATTTGTGGAAGTGGTCAAGGCTGTCGGAATGGAAGAATATGAATTTGCCGTGCATGAGACACAGACGAATCAGGTAATCGAAAATGTGCGTAACATGAAAAGTGAGCTGGGGATTCTTTTCCTGAGCAAATTTAATGAAGCAGTACTCCAGAAACTTTTCAGGGAAAATGATGTGATTTTTGAAGAACTGTTTACCTGTGACACCTATGTATATCTGTGGAAAGGACATCCGCTGGCACAAAGGGATGTAATTTCCATGAAAGAACTGCAGGAATATCCATGTCTGGTGTTCGAACAGGGGAAAAATAATTCCTTTTATTTTGCCGAAGAGATGAAAAGTACCTATGAATATAAGAAGATGATCCATGCGGATGACCGGGCGACCATGCTGAATCTGATGGTTGGGCTGAATGGTTATACGCTCTGTTCCGGGATTATCTGTGAAGAATTAAACGGTAATGATTATGCGGCAGTGCCGCTGGCAGAGAGCGAAAAGATGCGGATCGGCTATATCCGGCACAAGGGGATAAAGGTCAGTCCGATCGGAGAATTATATGTGGATATTCTGAAAAAAAGTGGGAAACCACTTTGATAAAAATAGTTTTCATCAAAAAATGCTTGTTTTGGTGATTGGAAAGGCAATTTTTTGGAGAAATTGCATAAGATAGCAGGTATAAATATAAATACACGAAAAAAAACGGTAAGAATCTGATGGAAACGGTTGCGCGATTACCGTCATTATGCAGGAAAAACCGGAGAAATGCGAAGTTTGCACAACTTTGACAGATGAGAAAAAAAGTGGCATAATCTTTTCTAAACTTGGGGATGATAATAAAAGTATGTTGTTTAAAGGTAGAAAGAGGTGTTGGATTATGTATGAAACTGTTAAAGTAATTCGGTTATCAGATATGGATGAAGTTAAGGATTTTGTACGTGCAGCGGGTGGTTGTGATTTTGATATTGATGTAAAATGCGACAGAACATTCATTGATGCAAAGTCATTGCTTGGTATGATTGGACTTGGTGTAAAAAAGAATCTTCAGGTTTGCTACGGTGGAAAGAATGAAAATTTCGAAAACGTAGTTGCTAAATTTGCAGTGGCATAATACAATTATTATATCGTGACTATGGAACTTTAAGTCCCACTCCGTATTCCGGAGCGGGGCTTTTTATTGTAAAATAATGGAACAAATAAAAACCCGCTTCATACAACAGGAAAATACCCGCGGGAGAAAGGAGGTGTACATGCAGGAATTACATATCTCTGTGAGAAATCTGGTAGAGTTTATTTTCCGGGCAGGAGATATCGATAATCGTGCCGGAAAGCTGGCGAGTGCAGAGGCCATGATGGAAGGCAGCCGTATCCACCGGAAAATTCAAAAAAGCATGGACACCTCCTACCAGGCGGAAGTACCGCTGAAAATTGAATGGAAAGCCAACGATTACGTACTGGTCGTGGAAGGACGTGCAGACGGAATCGCTTATGGAAAATTTCAGCCGGATCTGCCGGCTGCGACGGAGTCTGTGCTGCAACCGGAGATGGAGTTTGCGGCGGAAATCCCTCCGGAAGAAGAAATCAGCTTCATCGATGAGATCAAGGGTGTATATAGAAACGTTGCGGCAATGGAACAGCCGGTCTACGTGCATAAAGCCCAGGCAATGTGCTATGCGTATATCTATGCGAAACAGAACCGTCTGGAGCGGATCGGCGTGCAGATGACCTACTGCAATCTGGATACGGAGGAAATTCGGTATTTCCGGGAAATTTATACATTTGAGACGCTGACCGTGTGGTTTACGCATCTGATCGAAGATTATCGGAAATGGGCGGACTGGCAGATTGCATGGAAAAAACAGCGGCAGGAGAGCATTCATGGACTGGAGTTTCCATTTCCGTACCGGGAAGGGCAAAAGAAGCTGGTTGCAGATGTTTATCGTACAATTTTGCGGGGAAAGAATCTGTTTATCCAGGCACCGACCGGTGTGGGCAAAACAATTTCCACAATCTTTCCGGCGGTAAAAGCAGTGGGAGAAGGGCTGGCAGACCGGATCTTTTATCTCACGGCAAAGACCATCACAGCAACTGTGGCAAAAGAAACGTTCGCACTGCTGGAAGAACAGGGCTATTGTGCCAAAGTGATCCAGATTACAGCAAAAGAAAAACTCTGCCTGTGTGAAGAGATGGACTGCAACCCGGTAAACTGTCCATATGCAAAGGGACATTTTGACCGGGTGAACGATGCGGTGTTTGATCTCTTGCAGAAATCCAACCTGTTTACCAGAGAGGAGGTTTTAGCGCAGGCGAAAGAATATCAGGTGTGCCCGTTTGAGATGAGTCTGGATGTGGCAACCTGGGCAGACAATATTGTCTGTGATTACAATTACGTATTCGATCCGAATGTATATCTGAAACGCTTTTTTCAGGAGGGGATAAAGGGAGACTATCTGTTCCTGGTGGATGAGGCACATAACCTCGTGGATCGCAGCAGGGAGATGTACAGTGCCGATCTGTACAAAGAAGACGTGCTTGCAGTGAAGCGGATCATGAAAGCGCACAGCCGTACGATCTGCCGTATCCTGGACAAATGCAACAAAGCCATGCTGGAAATGAAACGTGAGTGTGAGCACTACCAGATTCTGGACAGTGTGGGAACGTTGACCTTCCACCTTATGCGGCTGGCCTCCCAGATGGATGAATTTTTGGAAAAACCGCGGGAATTTCCGGAGAAGAAAACGGTGCTGGATTTTTACTTTGCACTGCGCAATTTCCTGAATATCTATGATCTGGTGGATGACCATTACGTGATCTACAGCCAGATGACGGAGGAAGGCCAGTTCCGGATCCGGCTCTTTTGCGTAGATCCGTCGGTCAATCTGCAGAAATGCATCGATAAAAGCAATTCCACGATCTTTTTCTCCGCAACGCTCCTGCCGATCGGATACTACAAGCGGCTACTTTCCACGGACGAGGATAACTATGCCATTTATGCGCAGAGTACGTTTGCCCAGACACAGAGACTTCTCGCATTTGGCCGGGATGTGAGCACAAAATATACGCGGAGGAACAGAAAAGAATACGAAAAAATCGCGGACTATATCGGTGCAGTCACAGAAGCACAGCAGGGAAATTACATGGTGTTTTTCCCGTCTTACCGGCTGATGCAGGATGTATATGAGGTCTTTGCCGGGAAGGCGGCCGATTCGTGCGAGATTCTGATGCAGCATAGTAATATGAAAGAACACGAAAGAGAAGCGTTTTTGGAAGAATTTGAAAAAGAGCGCCAGGGGACACTCGTTGCGTTCTGTGTGATGGGTGGAATTTTCGGGGAAGGCATTGATCTGAAAAACGACCGGCTGATCGGTGCCATCATCGTGGGAACCGGACTTCCGCAGGTCAGCGATGAACGTGAAATTTTAAAGAATTATTATGATGAGCGGGGATTGTCCGGATTTGACTATGCGTTCCGCTATCCGGGAATGAACAAAGTCCTGCAGGCAGCAGGGCGCGTGATCCGGACCAGCGAGGACCGCGGCGTGATCCTTCTGCTGGATGAACGTTTCCTGCAGCGCGAATACGGAGCGCTTTTTCCGAGAGAATGGGAAAAGAGAAGCGTCTGTGGTCTGCCGCAGCTGCGGGAAGAAGTGAGCCGGTTCTGGTCAGACGTCCGGGAGGAGCTTTAAAAACTCTTCGGTGGAGGCAGAAACCGGAAGGGTAGGATTTAATGAAGCCACCAGCTGCCGCTGCGGGATCGTTTCCTGCGTGCGGACGAGAAAGAGATCCTCCGGCTTGTGTTTCAGACAAAAATCCGGGATAAAAGCAATTCCAAGACCGATGCGGGCCATGTCAATGAGCAGATCGTTGCTGCTGAGCTCTACCTGAGGCAGCAGTTCCAGCTGATGCTGCAGGAAAATGTGGTGCAGAAACTCACTCGTTGTGCTCTTGCGGTCTAACATCATGAGCGGATAGGTGCCAAGCTCCGAGAAAGGAACGATGCGGTCCGCCAGATCAAAATATGCCGGATTGGCGACGAACACATCCGAGAAAGAGCCAACCGTTTTCTGAATATAGGAAGGATTCAGATGCGGGTTTGGAAAATTTGTGATAATCAGATCTACCCGGCGCTGCTCTAACAGGTCTACACAGCCCATCGAGCTGGCATTGGTGATTTTAATCGGAACATCCGGGAATTTCCGATGGAATTTCTGCAGATACGGCAGAAGAAAATAGCGGCAGATCGTGTCGCTGGCACCGATATGCAGCTGTCCTAAACCAAGAGAGCCGGATTCTAAAAGCTGGCTTTCGCCGCGTGAGATCAGATTCATGGCAGGTTCCACATGTTTTAGCAGCAGAGCACCGGCAGGAGTCAGCTGCACTTTTTTTGTGCTGCGGATAAAAAGCGGCTGTCCCAGCTTGCGCTCTAATGTTTTGATAGACTGGCTTACCGCTGACTGGGAGATAAAAAGCTTCTTACTTGCATCCGAAAATGAGAGAGAGCTTGCAACATAATAGAAAACCTTGTATAATTCATAATTGATATCCATCGATCATATCCTCAGTAGTATAGTATAGTATAGGATATATTATATACCTTTCACAAAGGAGAGAAAAGGAGATTATCATGAAAAAGGGAATTTTGAAAACCTTATGCGGATTGATGGCGGCACTCATGCTGCTTGTGTTCGCAGGAACACCCGTTACAACTCAGGCAGCAAAACTGCCATATTACATTAAAATCAATCGTCAGCAGAACTGTGTGACCGTATATGCACTTGATTCCAAAGGCAAATATACCAAACCGGTCAAAGCATTTGCCTGCTCGGTCGGTGTCAACAATGCCACCCCGACAGGAACATTTTCGATTCCGGCAAAATACCGCTGGCATACACTGATGGGCGGTGTGTACGGACAGTATTGCAGCCGTATTCACGGTGGGGTGCTGTTCCACTCTGTGTTTTACAGTTCACAGGATCCGAGCAAGCTGGCATACAATTCTTATAACCGTCTGGGACAGACGGCATCCCACGGATGTGTCCGTCTGAATGTGGAAGATGCCAAGTGGATCTATGACAACTGCCCGGTAGGAACCAAAGTAACCATCTATGACAGCAAAGATCCGGGACCGCTGGGCAAACCTACCCCGATCCGTATTGATGTAAACAGTCCGTACCGCGGATGGGATCCGACCGATCCGGATCCGAGAAATCCATGGCTGAAACTCCGTCCGACGATTAAGGGAATCAAGAATAAAACCATCGAGAGAACAAACAGCAAAGTAGATCTGAAAAAGGGTGTGAAAGCTACCGATTACAGAGGTAAGACACTTAAATTTACCGTTTCCGGAAAAGTCAATGCGGCAAAGACCGGAAAATATAAGATTACATACACCGCAAAAGATGCCAAAGGAAACAAGACCCAAAAGAGCATCGTAATTACCGTAAAAGATACGAAAGCACCATCCATCAGCCTGAAGCGAAAGACACTGACCTACAATAAAGCCGTTTCCAAAGAAAAACTGGTTTCTGCAATTAAGGCAGATGTAGTGGCAAAAGATCTGGGCAAAAAACTTGCGTCAAAATATGTTTTCGTGGATGCCAGAGAAGCACATAAGGCAGTTACCGCTATGGAAAGAGGAACCTATGGAACTTATAGCGTGACCGTATATGCCAAAGATAAGGCAGGAAATAAATCCAGAAAGCTGAAAGTAAAGATTAATTTTGTAAATCCAAACCCGGGTACCGATCAGCCGGATCAGCCGGAACCGGACACTCCGGGCGTTGTAACGGACAGTGCAATTACCGTACAGTAATTTCATAAGAACAGGTAATAGATATCGTAAGCGATATTAATTTTACTTAATTGTCAACCCATGATACAATAACATAAAGATCAATAGAATGCCCCCGAATACAGGGGGCATTCCGTTTCGCAAAAGAAGGAGGTAAATCCAATGGGCAATGTACGTCGTGTGTACGTAGAAAAGAAACCGGATTTTGCCGTAAAGGCAAAAGAATTAAAACATGAGGTAAAGCATTATCTCGGAATCGCTGCAGATCAGGTGCGTGTTCTGATCCGTTATGATGTGGAAAATGTATCGGATGCCACTTACCAGAAGGCATTGCAGACGGTATTTTCCGAGCCGCCAGTGGATGATATTTATGAGGAGAACTTTGACGCAGAAGGCGGAAACGTATTTTCCGTAGAATTCCTGCCGGGACAGTTCGACCAGAGAGCGGATTCCGCAGAGCAGTGCGTGAAGCTTTTAAATGAGGATGAGGAGCCGATCATCCGCAGCGCGACGACCTATGTGATCAAGGGTGACATCACAGAGGATGAGTTAGAGGCGATCAAAAAGTATTGTATCAATCCGGTAGATTCCCGTGAGACCGGTATGGACAAGCCGGATACCCTCGTACAGAATTTCGATGAGCCGGCAGACGTGGCAGTTTTCGACGGATTTATCGACATGGCAGAAGCACAGCTGAAGGAACTGTACAGCTCTTTAAATCTTGCCATGACCTTTAAGGATTTCTTACATATCCAGAATTACTTCAAAAATACCGAGAAGCGGAATCCGTCCGTGACAGAGATCCGCGTGCTTGATACTTACTGGAGTGACCATTGCCGTCATACCACCTTCTCGACAGAACTTAAAAATGTGAAGTTTGATGAAGGATTTTACCAGGCACCAATCAAAAAGACTTACGAAGAATATCTGGATACCCACAAGAAACTGTATGCGGGACGCGATGACAAGTTTGTCTGCCTGATGGATCTGGCACTGCTTGCCATGAAACGACTGAAAAAAGAAGGAAAACTTGCAGATCAGGAAGAATCTGACGAGATCAATGCATGTTCCATCGTGGTACCGGTGGAAGTAGATGGAAAGACAGAGGAGTGGCTTGTAAACTTTAAGAACGAGACACACAATCATCCGACCGAGATTGAGCCGTTCGGTGGTGCTGCTACCTGTTTAGGCGGAGCCATCCGTGATCCGCTTTCCGGAAGAACTTATGTGTATCAGGCAATGCGTGTGACCGGAGCCGCAGATCCGACCGTATCCGTAAAAGATACGATTGAGGGTAAGCTGCCACAGAAGAAGATCGTGCGCGAGGCAGCCAGAGGTTACAGCTCTTACGGAAACCAGATCGGACTGGCAACCGGATATGTCAAAGAGGTTTACCATCCGGACTATGTGGCAAAACGTATGGAGATCGGAGCTGTCATGGGTGCTGCACCGAGACGTGCCGTACAGCGACTGACTTCTGATCCGGGAGATAAGATTATTCTTCTCGGCGGTCGTACCGGACGTGACGGTATCGGTGGAGCAACTGGTTCTTCCAAGGCACATAATACAGAGTCTACCTCCGTATGTGGTGCAGAAGTACAGAAAGGTAATGCACCGACCGAACGAAAACTGCAGAGACTGTTCCGCAGAGAAGAAGTCAGCCATATCATCAAAAAATGTAACGATTTTGGTGCCGGCGGTGTATCTGTAGCGATCGGTGAGCTTGCAGATGGGCTGCGCGTCAATCTGGACAAGGTACCGAAGAAATATGCAGGTCTGGACGGAACCGAGATTGCGATCTCTGAGTCTCAGGAGCGTATGGCCGTTGTTGTTGCTCCGGAAGATGTAGAGCAGTTCCTTGCCTATGCAAAGGAAGAAAACCTTGAGGCAACGGAAGTCGCAGTTGTGACAGAGGAGCCAAGACTGATTCTGGAGTGGAGGGGAAAAGATATCGTCAATATTTCCCGTGCATTCTTAGATACCAACGGTGCACATCAGGAAGCTGATGTCGAAGTTGAGATGCCAAAAGAGGAAGATAACTTCTTTAAGAAGATGGAGCTTCCGAAAGTGGCAGATGCATTACAGAAAAATGATAACAAAGCGGCATGGCTTGCAATGCTTGCGGATCTTAACGTATGTTCCCAGAAGGGACTTGTCGAAATGTTTGACGGTTCCATCGGAGCTGGAAGCGTCTATATGCCATATGGTGGACGTTATCAGTTGACGGAGACACAGAGCATGGTTGCCAAGCTTCCAGTTTTACATGGAAAATGTGATACCGTAACGATGATGTCCTACGGATTTGATCCGTATTTATCTTCCTGGAGCCCATACCATGGATCGGTTTATGCGGTACTCGAATCTCTTTCCCGTATCGTGACAGCCGGTGGTGATTACAAGAAAGTACGATTTACTTTCCAGGAATATTTCCGCAGAATGAACGAAGATCCAAAGAGATGGAGCCAGCCGTTTGCTGCACTGCTTGGTGCATTTGATGCACAGATCGGTTTTGGCCTGCCATCCATCGGCGGAAAAGATTCCATGTCCGGAACCTTTAACGAGATTGACGTACCTCCGACACTTGTTTCCTTTGCGGTCGATGTGGCAAGAGAAAAAGATGTCATCACACCAGAGTTGAAAGAAGCAGGAGATAAGCTGGTACTCTTTACCATCGAAAAGAACGAATATGATCTGCCGGTATACGAGCAGGTAATGAAGCTGTACGATAAGATCCATGAACTGATTGGCAAGGGCGCAATCCGCAGTGCCTACGCACTGGACGGAAAAGGTCTGGCAGCAGCAGTCAGCAAGATGGCATTTGGTAACAAATTAGGTGTCACCATTGCAGAGGATGTCACAGCAGAAACATTATTTGCACCGGGATTTGGTAATATCGTTGCAGAAGTAAAAGAGGAGTTTCTTCCTATTATAAAAGAAGCATCCGGAGTTGTTGTCGGTGAAGTGAACGATGCACAGAAATTTGTATACAAAGAAATGTCACTTTCCATGGAGGAAGCAATTGCAGCCTGGACCGGAACACTCGAAAGAGTCTTCCCAACCCGCGCAACCGAGGGCAAGGAAAAAGTGCAGAGTGATGTATATGATACCAAGAATATCTATGTATGCAAGAACAAAGTCGCAAAGCCGACCGTATTCATTCCGGTATTTCCTGGAACAAACTGTGAGTATGACAGTGCGAAAGCCTTTGAGCGTGCAGGTGCAAACACCATTGTAAAGGTATTCAAAAACCTGAGTGCAGCAGATATCCGTGATTCTGTCGATGCGTTTGTCAAGGCAATCGATCAGTCACAGATCATCATGTTCCCAGGTGGATTCTCCGCAGGAGATGAGCCGGAAGGATCTGCGAAGTTCTTTGCAACCGCATTCCGGAATGCAAAGATGACCGAGGCAGTAAGCAGGCTTCTTTCTGAGCGTGATGGACTGGCACTGGGTATCTGTAACGGATTCCAGGCACTGATCAAACTGGGACTGGTTCCTTACGGACAGATCCAGGCGCAGAGTGCGGATTCTCCGACACTGACCTACAATACCATCAACCGCCACATCAGCAAGATGGTATACACCAAGGTGGTAACGAATAAATCCCCATGGCTGCAGCAGGCAAAGCTGGGCGCAACTTACTGCAATCCGGCATCCCATGGAGAGGGACGTTTCGTAGCTCCGAAGGAATGGCTGGATAAGCTTTTCGCAAATGGACAGGTTGCTACCCAGTATGTCAACGAAGCGGGCGAGCCGACCATGGACGAAGAATGGAATGTCAATGGATCGTACATGGCGATCGAAGGTATCACCAGTCCGGACGGACGTGTACTTGGAAAGATGGCCCACAGTGAGCGCCGCGGTGAGGCCGTTGCCATGAACATCTACGGAGAGCAGGATATGAAGATCTTCGAATCCGGAGTTGCTTACTTTAAATAGAATTGTTTATCTTCACGCGTAGTTTCACTCGAACTACGCGTGAAATAGTTTTAATAATAGAAAAAAGTGAAAAAACTCTTAAATGCTTAAGAAAATATTAAAGAATTTTTTCAATAAAATGTAATTTTGGTGTTGCAAAGATACAATACTTGGTGTATGATTGTCACGTAGAGTAGTTAAAAGAGTACTATAAATAGTACGACAAGTGATGAACTACTATCGAGGCTATGGAAACTGGAACTTGTTCCAGACAGACCTTACAATTACAGATACATATTAGAAATATAAGTCATCGGAACCTCAGCTTGCTGATCTTGATGCTGGACAATCAACGTTGATATCACACTCTACGCCGACGTCTGATGTACGAAAGTTTCTGGTCATTTATGATTTGTGTGTCTGCAGATGAAACTGACGATGGACTTAACAGTAAGACCGAGGAGGGTCAGTGGAGGCAATTAGCGAGAACATTGGATTGGAAAAATCGTCCGCAGCGGTTTGGAAGAGAAGATGAAGGAACTTAAACGTGCAGGGTTAAACGAGTAGAAGAGATGGAAGTTAGTCAAAAAGAAAGAGAGGAAAAAACATGAAATCAAGCAAAAAAGTGTTAGCTTTTGCTCTCGCTGCAGCTATGGTTGTAACAGCAGTTCCTGCTACAAACGCACAGGCAGCTTCTACAGCAAAGCTTAGCGCAAAAAAAGCCACAGTTTATTCTGAGGGCTACAAGACAGTTACAGTTAAAACTCCAAAGTCTTGGAAGTCTGTTAAAGTAACTGCAACAAGCAACAAGAAGTCTGTTGCAAAAGTTAAGAAGACAGCAGCAAAGAAGATCAAGGTTACAGGTGTTAAGCCAGGTACCGCTAAAGTTACGGTTAAGGTAACTTACAAGACTTCTACAAAGAAGAATGCTAAGGCAAAGACAAA
>ERZ773245.1780-NODE-1780-length-13835-cov-3.525907_pt1 | contig 13835 bp, 8 predicted proteins | sample MGYA00580988_ERZ773245 | MGnify/ENA primary metagenome ERZ773245 (study PRJEB29015, sample SAMEA2737792) | human gut metagenome | biome: human gut; feature: human-associated habitat; material: faeces | place: China | collected 2012 ... | reverse complement strand
TTCCACGGATACATTTTCCCTCACACTGTGTCTCCTGTGGACATACACGGCCACATACAGCAGGAAGTGCACTTGACTTACCAATAATCTTATATGCTTCCTCAATATTTCCTTCTTTTACCTGATGAATAAATGCTGGGATATCGATAGATACAGGACAGCCCTGAACACATCTTGCATTCTTACAGTTAAGGCATCTTGTTGCCTCTTCCATAGCTTCTTCCTTGTTATATCCAAGACATACTTCATCAAAATTCTTATTTCTTACGTCAGGAGCCTGCTCTCTGACTGGCACTTTCTTCATTACGTCCATTTTGAAACCCATCCTTTCTAATTACACTGTCCACAACCGCCGTGATGTGTATCACCTTCCTGAAGCTTGAGCATTGCTCTTCCCTCTTCAGTTCTGTACATAGCACTTCTCTTCATAGCCTGGTCAAAGTCTACAAGATGACCATCAAACTCAGGTCCGTCAACACATGCAAACTTAATCTCATCGCCAACCTTAAGACGACATGCACCACACATACCAGTTCCATCAACCATAATCGGATTCATGCTGACAATTGTATGAATTCCAAGTTCCTTAGTAAGAAGACAGACGAATTTCATCATAATCATAGGTCCGATTGCTACACATAAATCATAATGTTTTCCTTCTGCAACAAGATCCTTAAGCACATCTGTACCCATACCTTTTCTTACATAGCTTCCATCATCAGTTGTTATGTAAAGATTACCAGCAACCGCCTTCATCTCTTCCTCTAAGATTATAAGTTCCTTATTCTTAGCACCAACGATAACATCAACATCTACACCATGCTCATGCATCCATTTAACCTGTGGATATACAGGTGCTGTTCCAAGACCTCCGGCAATGAATACAATATTCATCTTTTTGAGTTCTTCAATATCCTTGCTGATAAGCTCTGATGGACATCCAAGAGGTCCAACAAAATCTTCAAATGCATCTCCTGCTTTAAGATGTGACATCTTCTCAGTAGACGCTCCAACTATCTGAACAACTATTGTTATAGTTCCTGCTTCTCTGTCATAATCACAAATAGTAAGTGGAATTCTTTCGCCCAAATCATCCATCTTTACAATAACGAACTGGCCAGGTTCACAATGTTTAGCAACTCTAGGAGCTTCAACATCCATAAGGAAGATCTTCTCTGCTAACTTCTCAGCCTTAAGAATTTTATACATTACAATTCTCCTTTCAAAAAGTAATATTATGAAGTGCATTACGCACAATCAACCTTTAGTATTCTTTGGCAGAATAACTGCCTTCTGTACCTGTAACAGTATACACCTTACCGCTTGATGTATCAACGCCATATAATCCAGCAGTTGTTGTAGAGCCACCCTTTATTACATCATATCTGATAATATACATTTCATTGTTGCCAACCTTTGTCTTTGAAATATAGACAAAATTAACACCTGAACCATCTGAAGCTACGCTGTCTGACTTAAGCACCTTCTTTGATATAAGGACATTTTTCAGCTGGCTTTCAGCCTGGCTGTATGTATATGTATTCTTTACTTCAACATTATAATTTCTCTTAACTACTGTACTGCTCTGCTCATGATCGTTAATTATTACAAATGCGATTACAGTATTACCGGTTGGCATATCGAATTCACCTGTATACTCTGTTGATGAAGATGTAGGAGTTGTACCATCTGTTGTATAATATGCCTTACATTTGTCAGGGATATTATTAATCTTAATCTTCTCTCCATCTGAATATTTTCCTGACGCAGGAGTTACATCTGGTGCTGCAGGAGCACCATATTCAACAACATATTCAAATTCAACTACTTTACTATATACCCCAATAGAATTAACAGAAACTGCTTTTATCTTAGTTGTGCCTGTTTCTAACTTAATTGCTGTTCCATCATATAGTGTACTCTTAATATCAGGTTCTTTTCCATCAGTTGTATAATAAACAACACAACCAGAATCACATGTAAATTTAAGTTCAACATCATCATCATACGAACCCGGCTCTTTAGAAGCTGATGGTTCTTTTACTATATAATTCTTAACTGCATTGCTGCATTTTCCATCCTGATACTTTCTTATAAGCTTTGTTAAATTATCTGCATCCTCTTTCTTATAGTAAATGTCTGCAAGAGCTTTAACCGCATCTTCATAATTCTCATCATATGAAAGTATATCCTTCAGCACATTAACAGCTTCATCCTCATTTCCTGAGCTTTCATAGCATCTATACAATGTATACTTAAGGTTCAGATTCTTCTTTCCCTCATTTTCTTTAGAAGCCTTGCTAAGATATGATGATGCATCACCATAATTACCCTCTTCGTACAGTTTCATTCCTGTCTGATAATAATAATCATAATTATTCTTACTCTTCTTGTTAAGTGATACAGCAACTATAATTATTATAATTAAAACTAATGCAACTCCCGCAGCAACCCCTGCTATAATAAGCTTTGTCTTCTTATCCAGTGGTTTCTTAGTGGCGTCTTTCAAAATCTCTTTATCTTCATCTTCTGGTTCTTCATCGTCATCATCATCAAGTAAAATATCTCTATCAGTTAATTCTTCTTGTGTTTGTTGAGATGATTTATTAATTACCTGCTGTTCCTTAAGAATTTCATCTGTTATCTTAGGAACAACTCTCGTCCTTCCATCATTAATATCTGATGGCTGCTCTGCTTTATAATCATCAGCATTTCCTACATAAGCTTTGGCAACTGTAGTTTCTTCTTCTACCATTTTCTGCAACGACTTTTCAATTTCGTCTTCTATGCTTGTATTCTTATTAAAATCGTCTGGCATATATAGACCTCCATACACTTAAATAACATTTTGATATTAACATATTAGAGAATATTAATCAATAAAATACATTTTATGATTTTTATTTTTGTTTAACTAATTGTACACATTTTGCTCACATTTATCATGTATATTCTATATCAGATAGCAAAGAGAATTCTTTCTATCTCCCCCTCATATTTAGAAAAAGGAGATGTTTGACCGCATCTCCTTTTTTTATCCAAAAAATTATGACCATCAGTACAACACTGATGGTCATAATAATTTTATCATTACCTGAATTATCTTATACTTGTAACTCTTACTGTGCAGCTTAATGTCTTATTATTAACAACAGCTGTTATTGTTGCTATTCCTGCTTTTCGTCCAATAACTTCTCCTGAAGAAGAAACTGTACATACCCTTGGATTACTGCTTCTCCATGTAATATTACTATCTGTTCCTATTACATCTAATGTATATCTGTCATACTGCTCAAGAGTAATATTAGACCTGCTTATTGCAAGTGAATGAACTATACAGCTTGATTCAACACCTGCACCATCACTTATGACATAAACCTCTGCTTCACCAGGACCTACAGTTGTAATAACACCATTACCATCAACCGTAACTATTCCTGTATCTGATGAGTACCATTCATATGAATCATTATTAACAGCCGGCCTTACTATTACTGATAACTGTCTTGTTCTGCCTGTAAGCATATATATTTCTTTTGAATTAATTCTAAGTGAGGATATATTAACTCTTGGAGTTACATAAACCCAGCAGATTCCTTTGATATTATTACCATCCTGAGATGTTGCTGTAATCTTAACTTTACCGGAACTGATAGCAAACACCTCGCCATCCTCATCAACCACCGCGATTGATTCATTAGCTGATTTCCATACAACATCTTTAATTGTTGCATTATCCGGATATACGTTAACACCAAGTTTCTGTGAATCTCCAACAAACAATCTCAATGAATCCGGCACAACTTCTATTCCCGTAACCGGATTAACAACTCTTATGATACATGAATCTGTAACTCCGCTTCCATCTGCTGCTGTAGCTGTAATAACAGCATTACCAACTGATTCAGCACTAAGATTACCTTCCTGGTCTACTGAACATATACTGTTATCTGATGATGACCACACTATATTCTTATTAGTTGCTGTATCTGTGCCAACCGTTGCAATAAGCTTTCCTGTTGCACCCACATTCATGAATTTATTATTTTCACTCAATGTAATAGTTGAAACATATTCCTTAACAACAATTGTACAAGCTGCTGTGAGATGACACTCATCTGTTGTAACTTCAATTACACAGTTACCACCCTTTAAGGCTGTTACAACACCATTTTCATCAACTGTTGCAACTGATGTATCACTTGAAAGATATGTGACTTTCTTATTCTCTGCATCTATCGGCTCAATTGAAGGTATAATAGCATATTTTGCTCCAACCCATAATTCCTGATAATCAGAATTAAGTGTTATTCCTGTTACAGGCTGTGTAACAGTAACAATACAATATGCTGTAAGTCCCGTGTCAACATTAGTACATATTATAGATGTTGTTCCTGCACCTGTAGCTGTAACTTTACCATCGCTTTCTACTTTACATACGTTTTCATCACGGCTTTCCCATGTAACAAGCTTATTATCTGCATTCTCTGGAAGACATGTGGCATTAAGCCAGAACACCTGTCCTTTTCTCACTGTAATGTCTGTCGTATTAAGGACAATTGATGTAACAGGCTGCTTAACATATATATTACACATTGCTGTAACACCACCATCAAGTGACTTACAAAGTATTGTTGCGCTACCTGTTCCGACAGCTTCAACCAGACCATTAGAATCAACTATACATACATTAGTATTAGATGATTCCCAACTTACAGTCCTGTTCGTAGCCGTTATAGGGAGAACTTCTGCTGTGATTCTTAATGTCTGTCCTATTGACATAATCTCATCTTTATAATCAAGTTTAATAGTCTCAACTGGTATGCTTATAATAAAATTACATGTTGCAATAAATGCACCATCTTCTGTTTTACAGACAATTGTACAGTATCCTGGCTTAATATATGTTACAAGACCATTCTCATCAACTGTTGCAACTGATTCATCTGAGGATGACCATGTAACATTTCTGTTCACACCGTCTCCTGATGGCTTTACAGTTGCTACAAGCTGATATTTTCCAATTGCCATAGTAGACTCAACTGTTGTCGCGTTAAGTGTAACTCCTGTTACTGGCTCTCTTACATAGACATCACAGGTTGCAACCTTAAGTCCGTCTTCAGTTATTACTGTAATCGTCGCATTACCGCCAGATAATCCCTTAATAGTAGCTGTGTAACTGTCTCCTGTTACCGTAGCTACCGTTGTATCTGATGATGACCATAAAACATTGCTGTTAGTAGGTCCTGCCGGATTGAATAATACCTGTACTGTTCCAGTGCTTCCTCTGTCAATTGATATTGAAGAAGGATTAATACTTACATCTCCTACAGGAGTGGTAACATATATTACACAAGTCTCAGACTTGATAACTCCATTAATATTCTGTGAAACAGTAAGATGTGTCACACCCGACGCAACACCTGTTATTGTAAATACTGTACCATCATCTGACTGGTTTACCTCTATAAGATCATATGTAGGAATAACTCCTGCTTCATTAGCCTGATTAGTTACAGTATATGTAATCTGTGATTTACTTGGCTGATTAGTAACAAGAGCCTTAATGTCTATTGAACTTCCAATATTAACTGTTGTGCTTACTGTACTAAGTCCAAAACCATCTATAACTGTAATCTTATATGCCAGCTGATATGGCATATTATACACAGTGTATAATTCATCCTGTACTCTTGTTGCATATATTGTAGCTGTACCCGCACCAACTGCCTTAACAAGACCGGTTGCAGAATCCACCTGAAGTATCTTGTTATCAGAAGTTGACCATGTTACTTCTGATTCAATTGCTGATGTTGACAACTGAAGTTCATCGCCAACATTCATATTGCTCACTTCATTTCCCATCTTCTTAAATGGAACAACAACATTAACAGCATCTCTTGTAAACCATGATTCATTGCCGCCAACATCAATAGTAGTAAGTCCAGCACTCACCTTTGTAACTCCGGCATGTACTCCACATACTGTTCCAACTGCAACTGATGCCACCTGTGAATTATCTGTCTTATATATTACGTTAGACTTAACAGGATTAACTACATTAGAAGGAATGTCCTCATATGTAAATGCTTCATAATCCTTATCTGAAAGAACCATATATCTGTTAGATGCATCGCCAGGAAGATGTGTTATAAAATGTCCCTGTGCATTAGATATACTCTCCTTAAACTTAACCTCTGCCCTTACTGTAAATGTATATGTAAGAGGATTAATTCCACTTCCGTCTGCAGTTCTTGCCGTAATAACAGTTGAACCACCGCCAATAACCTTAAGTACTACTTTAGAAGAATCCCTGTAATACATCTCTACGATTCCATCTGAACTAACCTCACCTGTTGAATCATTAGATGTTTCAATAAAAAGCTTATTACTCTCACAGGTATTGGCTGTTATGGTAATTAAATCTCCTTCTCTCAGAAGATCTGCCTCTTCAAGAACAGTATTCCCCCTTTTCCTTTCAACATTAACATTAATAGGAACATATACTGCTGCTGTTGATGTAGCAAGTACATTGTCATATACAACAGCCCCTGTATCTGAAAACTTCTTAGAATGATATGCTGCTGTTATTGTAGCTGCTCCTGCCCTGTTACCATATACTGTAGGATTAGTTGTCCCTGAAACAGTCTGCAGATAAGCATCTCCGCCTGAACTTGGATTAACAAACTTTACAACATCATAATCTTCATCCGATATTGTCCATTCAAGTCTTACAGGACTTGCAATACCGTTGTTCGAAGGATTGCTCGCGTCATAAAATTCATCATCCGTACCTGAAAGATTGGCATGAATAACTGTAGATGTAGACCCCTGTATTACACTTGACTGTGCCGGTGTCAGAGAAAGTGAAACACTTGAGTCAGCGTTAGCAAATATAAGTACTCCACCGCATGCCACACCAGCAACAAGCACACCTATAAGAATCTTCCATTGCATTTTAAGACGCATTGTAAGCTGTCTGATTTTTTTAACATTCTTCATATATATAACCCTCACTTTGCATAAGTATATCTGTGCTTATATTAAAAGTAAATAATAATTATTATATTATATCGAAACCTTTATTATTAATATTACATCTTGTACGCACTTTTTTCAATATGCCTTCATACAATATTTTCCTCTATTATTGTCAGCTGCTGTTGCAATTTATCATATTTCTTATAAAACATATAAAAGTTTGGGTAAAATGATGGAATTAATCGGATTATTATGGTAAACTATTGTAGCAATAAAATATTTTGGAGGTATCTAAAAAATGAAATTAAATTTAAGACCAGCTGAAGAATGCACATTTGACGCTGTATCATTAGGTGAAGTTATGCTTCGTCTTGATCCAGGTGAAGGAAGAATCCGTACAGCAAGAAGCTTTAGAGCATGGGAAGGCGGCGGAGAATACAACGTTATCCGTGGACTTCACAAGTGTTTCGGTATGAACACTGCTGTTATTACAGCTTTTGCTGATAACGAAGTAGGTCTTCTTATGAAGGATTTCATCGAGCAGGGTGGTGTTTCAACTGACCTTATCTGCTGGAAGAAGACAGATGGTATCGGACGTCTTTGCAGAAACGGTCTCAACTTCACAGAAAGAGGATTTGGTATCCGTGGTGCCAAGGGTTGCTCTGATAGAGCTAACACAGCTATTTCACAGGCTACTCCAGAAGATTTCGATTTCGATTACATCTTCAAGAACAAGAGCGATGGTGGTTTAGGTGTTCGTTGGTTACATACAGGCGGTATCTACGCTGCTCTTTCTGAGCAGGCATGCGAGACTGTTATTGCAGCTTGTAAGGCAGCTAAGAAGTACGGTACAATCGTATCTTACGATCTTAACTACAGACCATCTATGTGGGAAGCTATCGGCGGTTTAGCTAAGGCTCAGGAAGTTAATAAGGAAGTTGCTAAGTATGTTGACGTTATGATTGGTAACGAAGAAGACTTCACAGCATGCCTTGGTTTCGAAATCGAAGGTAACGATGAGAACCTTAAGACTCTTAACCTTGATGGTTACAAGAAGATGATTAACGAAGCTGCTGCTACATACCCTAACTTCAAGGCTGTTGCTACAACTCTTCGTCAGGTTAAGACAGCTACAGTTAATGACTGGTCAGCAATCTGCTGGGCTGATGGTGAAATCTACAAAGCTGCTCAGTATGATGGACTTGAAATCATGGATAGAGTTGGTGGCGGAGATTCATTCGCTTCAGGTCTTGTATATGGTCTTATGACATTTGAAGATGCTGAGAAGGCTGTTAACTACGGTGCAGCTCACGGTGCATTAGCTATGACAACTCCTGGTGATACAACAATGGCTTCTCTTAAGGAAGTTGAAGGTATCGTTGGTGGAGCTGGTGCCAGAGTTCAGAGATAATTAAACATTGTTTTAGTTAATCCATTTAAACTTATGCTTTTAAGCATAAAAAGGAGGTATACAGAATTCCGTATACCTCCTTTTTCAGTTATATAACACAATAATTGAAATAAATCAGCTAATTAACACTATTTATCATATCAACCTACATTTTTCAACGCGAACAATGTAAATTTCTATGGAATTTTATCAAAAAGAAATATATAATAACGTAAGTATTAATTGTTAGAAGTGGAGATTACTATGAAGATTGCCGTATGTGATGATGACCAATACGAATTAGGTATAATAAGAGAACTTTTAGATAATTATGAAGCCTCATCTAATATCAGCTTCACAGTGAAATATTATAATAGCAGTGTCGAGCTTGCTTCTACTGCTGGATTTGAGAAGTTTGACATATATTTTCTTGACATTATTATGCCAGTAATGAACGGACTTGCACTCGCTAAGGAAATCCGTACCTTTGATAAAGCCGCACCTATAATATTCTTAACTTCATCTTCCGAATTTGCAGTAGACAGCTATGAAGTCAAGGCATTTAATTACCTGTTAAAGCCCGTGAACAAAGAACGCCTGTATACTACGCTTGATGATTTAATAGACTTCTTTAACATCGAACAGACAAACAACATAATTATTAAGAACAATTCAGGTATACACAAAATCCGTACAGCTGATATTGTCTATGCGGAAGCATTAAACCGCAAGGTAACTATTCATCTTAAAAATGGAGAACACATAACATCAACCGACGTATTCTCCTCAATATGTGATACACTTAGTATTCACAAAGAATTTACGCTTCCACACCGTTCATATATTGTAAATATGAACTACATAAGTACTATTATTAGTAATGAAATTCATCTGAGCAATAACAAAACAGTTCCATTGGCACAACGCCGTGTCGTTGAAATCAAGAAGCAGTATTTAACTTTCCAGATGGAAGAATAACAGGGGGCTATATGGATATTTCTACTTTATTAAATCTTATTAATTATATCTTTGTTCTTATCTTTGGCATTATTGTATCATTTTATTTTGCTGATATACGCTTGGAAGATAACCATAAGCTGTTTATATATACAACTCTCACATTTGCGTTATTTCAGGCTGTATGCTATCTGCTACTTGGTCAGAATGTGCTTTATAAAAGCTATCCTTTCCTTATACATATACCTTTAATTCTTGTCATAAGATTTGTCTGCTATAAGAATATATACATTTCATCAATTGCAGTTCTGTCGGCTTATCTTATGTGTACCCCAAGAAAATGGTTCGGCACTGCTGCCGCTTACATTTTCAAAGATATTCCTATGATATCAGATATTGTAACTATTATTATTACAATCCCACTTATATTTATTGTAATTAAATACATTTCTCCTTACATAATAAGGCTTAAGAACGAATCAAATACCATTATATCAATGTTCTTTCTCCTGCCTCTTACTTATTATATTTTAGAGTACGCATTCACTGTATACACAGACCTGTTATACCGCGGAGAAGCTGTTGTTATAGAATTTATGGACAGCTTTATTGTCATACTCTATTTTATATTATCAACAGTTATACTGGCTCTGTTAAATAAGAAAAATACCGCCGAGCGTGAAAATATCATTCTCTTGGCCGCAGCTGCACAGGCAGAAAAAGAGATTACCCAGTTATCAGACTATCAAAAACAGGCAGCTATATACCGCCACGACCTTCGACACCATATGAACTTTATACAAAGCTGTCTTAATGATAACAGCTACGCACAGGCACAGGATTATATCAGGGAGATATGTACCAGTCTTAACAACAGCCAAATAACGAGATACTGCGCTAATGAAGCTGTCAACCTTATATTATCTTCCTATATTGCCAAAGCTGACAAATATAATATCACCACACAAGTGTCAGTTACTGCCGCCAACCTTGCTGACTACAAGCCAACTGACCTTTGCAGTCTTTTTGCAAATGCACTTGAGAATGCTATAAATGCATGCAGACTTGTACAGACTATCTCAAAGAATGATTACAATTCATATAACGGCATGACTGTGAATAACTCCACTGATTATAATTCAGCTAATTCCAACCGCATTATCACGGTAAAGGTGTTTGATAAGAACAATAAATTATGTATCAACATTACAAACACATATGCTGTTGAACCTATATTTGTAAATAATACTCCTGTATCGGATAAAGCCGGCCACGGTATCGGTATTAGAAGCATAATATCTGTGATTGAGAAATATAACGGTGTATATGATTTCTTTACTGAGGATGGAGTGTTTTATTTTCAGGCGTGTATATAAATAATACGTTTGTATTTATATATCTAAATATTGAATATTTACAAGTCTAAACATATATATTGTACTATGTCATCTCTTATTAAAAAGCGGAACAACGGATAGTCAAAAAGAATGGTTTGCAGTTGGCGATTATAAGAAACACCCTAATGTCATTGGTGATATGATTGAAACAACACACCCTTCCAAAGTCCCCGCAGCTATCAAAAGTCTATTAAAAGACTATAGGGAAAACAGTAATATAACCTTTGAGGATATAATCGATTTTCATTATAAATTTGAAAAAATACACCCATTTCAGGACGGAAATGGACGTGTTGGCAGACTTATAATGTTTAAAGAATGTCTGAAAAATAACATCTGCCTTTTATTATTAATGATACTATGAAAGATTATTATAGACGAGGCTTAAATGAATACAATGATGAAAAAGGTTATTTACTAGAAACCTGCCGTGCATCACAGGATGAATATAAGAAATTGTTGGACTATTTTGAATATATTTAAAAGAGCGATGTCATTAAATAGCATATAACATATACCCCTAGATTTTGAAACACTTTAAAATCTAGGGGTATATTATAAAATGCACTTGTTATTAATACATTTTTATTTGTGTACACTAATCATTCCACAAAGGCATTTTACAATAGTTATAACCGTCAAATAAGAAATGATATTCGCTTCCATCAGGATATACAACAATCCATTGCTGTGTCTTTGCAGTAATTTTTCCACTTGTTTTAGGATATCTTATCTGTATGCTTCGTAAGATATCATTAGATACATCATTATTATTTCCTGCTAATTGTGATTGTTCGTCTAACTCCGAAGTTTCTTTCGCGGCTTCTGTGTCATCTTCTTGTTGCTACACCAGATAATATGAAGGATATAATGATAGAACAGGATGTACTTGACAGGATACAACAATTGCTTACATTTAAACATTGGTCTTTATACAAACCAGCTAAGCAATCTGATATTCCATATTCAAGCCTTAATAACATTTTTAACAGGCAAACCTGTCCTACTATGGTAACTTTAGAAAAAATATGCCACGGTTTTAATATAAGCTTATCCGAATTCTTTTCTTTTGAAAGCAATCCTTTAAGAAATGAATTACTTTCCGATGATGAAGAAGAATTACTTAACACCTATAAAGAATTATCTGTTCAAAATAAAAAATTACTCAAAGCATATTTTGACGGTCTATGCAAACGCTGAAATTCAAAAAGACTTCCGTTTGAAATCTCCCCAATGGTTACGTCAACCTTTCAACTACATTCCCAACGAAAGTCTTTTTATATTTCTTTTTATATTATATTTTTGTATTTTCTATTTATATAATTTATACTCTGCCATATCGGTCTATATCTTACTCCACGCCCTTAAATATCACGTTTCTCACCGGATTAAGTGCGAATAAAAGCAACATTCCAATAATACCGCACACAATGAATTCGCTTGCTCCGATTGTCACAAAGAACATAGCAAATATCCCCTCTGAACCATAAGCATATTTTAATACAAATGGTACTATGAGTGTATTGGCGATAATTGGTGGTAATGGTGCAAGCCACTTATTCTTCCTTAACGCATAAGTTCCTATTGCGCCGATAAGTGTCGCAATGCTTCCAAATATTATATCCCATATAGCCGCGCCACCTAATATATTAGATAACAGACATCCTACGAACAATCCTGGTATCGCCGCTGGTGTGAAATAAGGCAGGATTGTAAGCGCCTCTGCTATTCTGAACTGTATAGGTCCGAAGCTGCAATAGTTAAACATAATAACAAGCACAACATAAAGTGCCGCAATCACGGCCGCCTGTGTAATAAACGCAACCTTAAACTGTGTGCTTTTAATATTTCTATTACTACTATTATTTTTGCTATTATTTTTATTATCATTTTCAGGAATACTTCTATCTGTACCCTCTTTATCCTTAAATAAAATACTCATTTTTATACTCCTTTAGTTTTGTTTTATGTGTGGAAGGTTTCGAACACACATTACTATAATCTCTGCATATATGAAACATATCACTGACACATTCCGTATAAGCAGCATTCACAGACACATTATAAGACGGACAGAAGTGTAAATATCTGCCCGCCTTAATCTTATATGTCACTATATTTATATGCTGTTATTCAGAGCCACGCAAAATCTGAAAGATACACAACTGCCTCTGAAAAACAATTAACACAATCCTTAAAATTTGTTAATTAGAGAGTTACACCCTGCTTAAAGATAGCTAAATCGTGGAAGCCAGCGATTTCAGCCTTTACCTTCTTACCAGAAGCAACATCTAATACAAGCTGGAAGAGTTCCTTAGCTGCATCTTCAAGTGGAAGGTCATCTGTTACAATTCTTCCTGCGTTGAAGTCTATCCAGTTGCTCTTATTGCCAGCAAGTCTTGAGTTAGTAGCAATCTTTACTGTAGGTACTGGTGATGCAAATGGTGTTCCACGTCCTGTTGTGAAAAGAACCATCTGTGCTCCTGCTGCTGCACAAGCTGTTGAAGCAACAAGGTCATTACCAGGTGCACTAAGAAGGTTAAGTCCCTTATCAGATACTCTTTCACCATAAGCTAATACACCCTTTACAAGTGATGAACCAGACTTCTGTGTACATCCAAGTGACTTATCTTCAAGTGTTGTGATACCACCATCCTTGTTTCCTGGTGATGGATTCTCATAGATTTCCTGACCATTCTTGATGAAGTATTCCTTAAAGTCATTGATAAGGTGAACTGTCTTCTCGAAAAGTTCCTTGTTAGCACATCTATTCATAAGGATAGTCTCTGCACCGAACATTTCTGGAACTTCTGTAAGGATAGTTGTACCACCCTTAGATACGAGCATATCTGAGAAAAGACCTACTGTTGGGTTAGCTGTGATACCTGATAATCCATCAGAACCACCGCACTTCATACCAACGATAAGATGCTTAGCACTAACCTTTTCTCTCTTAAATGTAGCAGCGTAAGACATAAGGTCCTTCATAATACCTTCAGCAGCTTCCTGCTCATTTTCTACATCCTGAACCTGTAAGAACTTAACTCTGTCTGGGTTAACTTCACCGATATAATCCTTAAGAACTTCAATACGGCTGTTCTCGCAGCCAA
>ERZ773245.1774-NODE-1774-length-13899-cov-3.315371_pt1 | contig 13899 bp, 12 predicted proteins | sample MGYA00580988_ERZ773245 | MGnify/ENA primary metagenome ERZ773245 (study PRJEB29015, sample SAMEA2737792) | human gut metagenome | biome: human gut; feature: human-associated habitat; material: faeces | place: China | collected 2012 ... | reverse complement strand
ATCGTCTCCCATCCATACAACAATGGTGTACATATGGTTTTTAGGTCCGTATCCATAGCGTGGATAGCTTGGAGAAACCACCTTGTTATACGCCAGATTGGCGTCAAGTTGCAGGTTTTGAGCAAGATCGAAAGTGGAGTTGAAGTTGACCCCTCCGCTGTGCATTTGTGTAGAGGGTACCTGTCCTTTTTGATAAGCATACTGTCCGGTTACAAAGTAGCGTGCTTTCTCTCCTTTATAGGCGATAGAGATATTGTTGTTGGTTACTAATCCTGTTTGCAGGAAGTCTTTCAGGTTATCATGAGATACCCAGTCGATAGGAACTCGTTCGTAGCGTGATTTGTCATCATATTGAGTCCCTTTCACATCTCCCCACCAAGGAATTTCTTTCCCGGTCACTTTGTCTCGGATGGGGCTGTTCCATTGGGCTACTTTGGTCCCGACGTTTAGTTTGGGACCCCATGTCATATCACCATCTGAGATACCACCGTCGGCACCGTCCCAAAATTCGTATTTGCCGTTCGAACCACTACCATATTGATGCTGTGTTTCGGGTAATACGGCAAAACCGGCAGTAATCATATTGTTGGTGGAAAAGTTGATTTCCAACCCTTCTTTCTTGGCTGTTTTGCTGGTAATTAAGATAGCTCCGTTTTTTCCGCGTGAACCATATAACGCCGAAGCTGCTGTACCTTTCAACACGTTGACACTTTCGATGTTTTCACTCGATATATCGAAAAAGTCCGTTTCTACCGGAACACCGTCTAATACAATCAAGGGAGTATTACCGCGTAATTTGAAACTTGGTGCCTGAAAAATACCGGTCGGATTGGCTACCAATAAGCCGGCTACTTGCCCGGAAAGTGCAGAACCGACATTCAGGCTGGGAGTTGCATTCAATACGTCACTGTTGATTTGCTGGGTGGTGTAACCGATCTTTTTCTTTTGTTGTTTGATACCGATAGCAGTTACTACTACTTCATCTATAGCCTGTACATCGTCTGTCAGTTCAACGTTGATCATAGGATTATTGCTTTTCACTTCTTTTTCTACCGTATTGTATCCGACGAAAGAGAAAGTCAGGATATCACCTATGGAGGCCTCGAGACGGTAACGTCCGTCTATGTCGGTGACCGTACCGTTCGTTGAGTTTTTTACCATGATTGTGGCACCGATTACCGGTCCCATTTTGTCTGTTACTGTTCCTGTTACTTTGATTGTCTGTGCAAAAGCAAGTGATGTGCACAAAAACATACAACAAAGAAACAGATAAAATTTACTGTTCATAAGTTATGTACTAATTTAGTGTTTGGGCATAGCAGATGCCGGGACAAGAGATTTACCATTGTCCGAGGCTTGCTACAAGTATAAGTTTACCTATTGAAAAAGTTTAAATATCGGTTAGTTTTACGTTTTGGAAAACGGAAAGAAGGGCGGCTGCATTTTTGCGATTTTGTTGTAAAGCGTCTTCGAATGATTCGGTTTCAGAGTCGAAAGCAGAGATGGCTATTTTGAGTACATTTGTAAATTCGGCAGTTACTTGTTCCTGCCCCATTTTGTTACTTTTGAGTTCTCTGTTCAGTTGTTTTTCGATAGAACGTACGGCATTGTAGATAGTAGGTTTCCGAATGACGGTACGACGGGTAGGATCACCCGGAACTACTTCTTCCCTTACCACATAGATATTCATGAACTGGTTATAGAGATAACCGGCTTCTTGTCCGAATTTGTAATTAGTTACATTGGCCAGTGCTTCTGCCGATGGCTGTTTAATGGCAGAATAGAACTCCCATGTTGTTTTTACGACTGAGCTTACTTCCGCTTTATTCTTGTTGTCGGATTTGTCATCATCCGGCACTGAATTTGCAGCGTTCAGGGCAATACTGGATACAAATAGTACAAATGCTAAAATAAATTGTCTTTTCATAACTTTACCTCTTTTTAATATGACGTTGCAAAGGTCGCGACATCATATTAAAAAGAGGTATCGTCATTGTTACAATTCGGATACTTCTTTCAGCCATGCAGCCGAACTGGCATCGCTTGGCATACGCCAGTCACCTCTCGGACTGATGGAGACACTTCCTACTTTTGGACCATCGGGCAGACACGAACGTTTGAATTGTTGATTGAAGAACCGGCGGAAAAAGGTTTGCAGCCATTTTTTGATGGTTTCAGCATCGTATATTCCGTTGAATACGGTTTGTGCCAGAAAGTATATTTTCGACGGGCGGAAGCCGAATCGCAGAAAATAGTACAGGAAAAAGTCGTGGAGTTCATAAGGACCTACCAGATCTTCTGTTTTTTGTTTGATTTCTCCATTCTCATCTGCCGGTATCAGTTCAGGACTGATAGGAGTGTCTACAATGTCCAGCAGGGTTATTTTAGATTCCCCGTCGACTTCATTTTCAGCTACCCATTGTACAAGATGTTGTACCAGTGTCTTGGGTATGCTTGCATTGACGCCATACATCGACATGTGGTCACCGTTGTATGTGGCCCATCCCAATGCAAGTTCAGAGAGGTCACCCGTCCCGATTACTAATCCACAGATTTGGTTGGCTACATCCATCAGGATTTGCGTGCGTTCGCGCGCTTGTGAGTTTTCGTATGTTACATCATGTACGTTGAGGTCATGTCCGATGTCCTTGAAGTGCTGGATACATGCTTCCCTAATACTGATTTCGCGAATCGAAATCCCTAACGAGTTCATCAGAGCGATGGCGTTATGATAAGTGCGGTCGGTCGTTCCGAACCCCGGCATGGTTATACCTAAAATGTCTTTACGGGATAATCCCAGCTTGTCGAATGTTTTGACGCATACTAATAATGCCAGTGTAGAGTCGAGCCCTCCGGAAATTCCCACTACAGCTGTTTTGGCTCCTGTGTGTACTAAGCGTTGTGCCAGTCCGGCGACCTGTATGGAGAAGATTTCTTCGCAACGATTGTTGAGTTCAGCTCCTTGTGGAACAAAAGGGTGTGGGTTGAATGTACGGGTAAGATTCAGATCTTTACTGTTGGTATATTCCGTAGAGACTCTGATTGCTTCTTTACCTGGGCAATTGGCTTTGTTGGCAGCAAAAGTTGTATTAATACGGCGTTCGGCACGGATACATTCTACATCTATTTCGCTGATAACTAATTGCTCTTCCAGGCAGAACCGTTCACTTCGTGCAAGCAAGCCACCGTTTTCGTATATGAGTCCGTTTCCTGCAAAAACCACATCCGTCGTTGATTCGCCGAAACCACTGGATGAAAAAACATAACCGGAGAGGCACCGTGCGGATTGCTGGCTGATCAGAGAACAAAGATAGCTATGCTTGCCGATCCCTTCATCATCGGCAGAAAGATTAAAAATGATTTCAGCCCCTTGCAGCGCCAGTGAAGAACTTGGAGGAACCGTAGACCAAAGGTCTTCGCATATTTCTATTCCAAAAGTTGTTTCTGCTGTTTCAAACAACAGGTTGTTGCCCATCGGAACAATTTGTCCACACAAACGTACACTGGTTTCCGAGACCTGCAAAGCAGATGTAAACCAACGCTGTTCATAAAACTCTTTATAATTAGGTAGATAGGTTTTAGGTACTACTCCCAGTATTTTGCCTTTCTGGATAGCGACTGCGGCATTGATAATCGTGGAATTGACTACTACCGGCATACCCAATATAGAAATGATGTCCAACTGGCGGGTATTGTTCAGAATCTGCATTAACGCCATTTCTGCTTGTTCAAGCAGAAGTTGTTGGGCGAACAAATCTCCGCAGGTATATCCGGTAATACACATTTCGGGAAAAGTAAGGATCTGCACCCCTTTGCCTTCGGCAATGGCAATAAGACCCTCCAGTCTTTCTGAATTAAATTTGCAATCTGCAACCTTTACGCGGGGAACAGCCGCCGCAACTTTTACGAATCCGTAGTTCATTTTCTATCAGGGTTTATCATTTCTACCGGCAAAAGTAGGCATTTTAATCGAATCTTTGTATTTTTGTCAAATTTGAATTGATACATTATAATATTAAATCGCACAAAAACATGAAGAAGATGCTTATGGCTGCCGGAATGGCTGCCGTGATGACTGCTTGCGGCACAAGTGCACAGAAAGCAGCCACCGATGCCGGAAACCCTTTTCTGGCTGAGTATTCAACTCCTTTTAATGTTCCACCGTTCGACCGGATCAAAGTAGAGCATTACAAAGAGGCTTTCCTGAAAGGGATGGAAGAGCAGAAAAAAGAAATCGATGCTATTGTAAATCAACGTTCGGTTCCGGATTTTGATAATACTATTGCTGCATTCGATCAGAGTGGAGAGTTATTAAATAAGGTGAATACAGTATTTTATGGGTTGAACAGTTGTAATACGAACGATGAAATGCAGGCCCTAAACAAAGAGCTTACCCCATTGCTTTCGGCACACCGTGATGATATTAGTCTGAACCCTGCTCTGTTTGCTCGTGTGAAAGAGGTTTATGAACGACGCGAGCAATTGGGTTTAGATAAAGAACAGAATAAATTACTGGAAGAGACTTACAAGAAATTTGTTCGTGGAGGTGCTAATCTCGATTCTGTTGACCAGGCAAAGTTGCGCCAGTTGAATAGCGAGATTTCAATGTTGCAGTTGACTTTTGGGCAGAATCTGCTGAAAGAAACCAATGCCTTCCGGTTGGTTATAGATAAGGAAGAGGACCTTGCCGGATTGCCGGAAAGTCTTGTGGCATCTGCAGCCGAAGCAGCTAAGTCAGAGGGGCTGGAAGGAGAGTGGCTTTTTACTTTACACAATCCGAGTGTGATGCCTTTTTTGCAATATGCAGATAATCGTGAGTTGCGTGAAAAGATATTTAAGGGATACATCAATCGTGGCAATAATGGTAACGAGACAGACAATAATGAAATTGTGAAGAAATTGGTTACTTTACGTCTGGAGAAAGCTAAACTGATGGGATATGCCGATTATGCTTCTTATGTTTTGGAAGACCGTATGGCGAAGAACGAGGAGAATGTGTATCGTTTACTGAATCAGATCTGGACTCCTGCAGTTGCGAAAGCTAAGGAAGAGTTAGCTGACATTCAGGCTGAAATTAAAAAAGAAGGAGCTAACTTCACCCCTGAAGGATGGGACTGGCGCTACTATTTTGAGAAAGCAAAGAAAGCAAAGTTCAGTCTGGACGAAAATGAAATACGTCCCTATCTTGAATTGAATAATGTTCGTGACGGCGCCTTCTATGTGGCTAATAAACTTTATGGTATCACTTTTTCCGAAATAAATGACATACCAAAACCGCATGAAGAAGCACAGGCTTTCGAGTGCAAAGATAAGGACGGTAGTCATCTGGGGGTGCTTTATATGGATTTCTTTCCCCGTTCAAGCAAGCGAGCAGGTGCATGGTGCGGGACTTACCGCTCTCAAACCTATCGTGACGGCAAACGTTTGGCACCGGTAGTAACAATTGTGTGCAACTTCACCAAACCCTCTTCGGGGCAGCCTGCTTTGCTCAGTGCAGATGAAGCCAGCACTTTATTCCACGAGTTTGGGCATGCATTGCACAATTTGTTTAAAGATGTACGTTTTTATGGAGTATCCGGAGTGCCGCGCGATTTTGTAGAGCTACCGTCCCAAGTTATGGAACATTGGGTATTTGAGCCGGAAGTATTGAAGGTATATGCAACACATTACCAGACCGGTGAGGTGATTCCTTCTGCTTTGATTGAAAAACTTGATAAGAGTGGCAAGTATGGACAAGGATTTGCTACGACCGAATATCTTGCTGCTTCTTTGCTTGATATGGATTATCATGTGCTCAAAGAAATTCCCGGAGATATGGATATCGTTAAATTTGAAACAACTGTACTTAAAGAACGAGGGTTGCCGAATCAGATACCTCCCCGTTATCGTACTACTTATTTTAACCATATTATGAATAGTGGATATACGGCTGGTTATTATAGCTATATTTGGGCTGAAGTGCTTGATAGTGATGCTTTTGAAGCCTATAGGGAGACTGGAGATCTTTTTAATCAGGAAGTAGCATCCAGATTCCGTCGCTATATTCTCACTCCGGGAGGAATTGACGATGCTATGAATATGTATAAGAACTTTCGCGGAAAGGAACCGGGTATAGAACCTTTGTTACGGAACAGAGGATTGTAGATTGGCTTATACAGGGCTTTTACACTGTACTATAGGGGAAGAAACAATCTTCCCCTTTTATTTTTTGCTAAAAATAAACGCAGAAAATATAAAAAATACAAATAGTAGTTATTATATTTGCAGCAGTTTATTGAAATAAACACAAAATACCAACAATTATTAACTATTAAAAGAATTAGAAAAATGAAAGAGTACATTGATGTTTTGAAGAAGTGGAAAGACTTTGACGGAAGAGCCAGGAGACGTGAATACTGGATGTTTGTCTTGTTTATGGCTATTTTCGCTATTGTTGCAGGTATTATTGATGGCATTTTAGGTACAGTTTGTGTATTTGTAGGGCTTTATTATCTGGCTATGCTCCTGCCAATGATTGCTGTTAGCGTACGTCGTATGCACGATATTGGTAAAAGTGGATGGTGGTTGTTTATCACTTTTGTGCCGGTAATCGGTAGCCTTTGGTATCTCTTCCTGACTATCCAGGATGGACAGCCGGGCAGCAACCAATATGGTGAAAACCCCAAAGGAGTTTAATACGTACATATTATTGTCATAAGAAACGGCATGCAAAAGTCATTTTGTATGCCGTTTTTCTATTTTATCAAAAAAATATCCGTATTTTGTTTGCGAAAATAAAAGAACTCTTTATCTTTGCATCAGATTTAAAATTGTAATGAATACAATTTTGTAAAAGAGGAAGAAGATGGAATCATACAACCGATTATTAGAGCATAACATCAAACCGTCCATGCAGCGTATTGCTATCATGAACTATTTGATGGAACATAGGACACATCCGTCGGCTGATGAAATATACACTGCATTATCTCCCTCTATGCCAACACTTTCGAAGACAACGGTTTATAATACTCTTAGACTGTTTTCAGAACAGGGAGCGGCACAAATGCTTACTATCGACGAACGGAATACCAATTTTGACGGAGATACTTCACACACGCTCATTTTTTGTGTAAGCGTTGCGGACGTATTTATGATTTGAAGTGCCAGGTTGAAATGAAACAAATAGAAGGGCTTCAAATGAATGGACATGAAGTAAGTGAAATGCATTACTATTATAAAGGTGTTTGTAAGAATTGTTTAAATGATATACGTATTGACTAATTAATTTAAAATTAAGACGAAATGAAAAAGTTTAGATGTACTGTCTGCGGTTATGTTTATGAAGGTGACGCAGCTCCTGAGAAATGTCCTTTGTGTAAAGCTCCTGCAAGCAAATTCGTAGAAGTTGTTGAAGAAGAAGGTGGTGCACTCACTTTTGTTGACGAGCACGTAATCGGTGTGGCTAAGGGTTGTGACGAAGAAATGATCAAAGACTTGAACAATCACTTCATGGGCGAATGTACTGAAGTTGGTATGTATCTGGCTATGAGCCGTCAGGCTGACCGTGAAGGCTATCCTGAAGTAGCTGAGGCTTTCAAACGTTACGCTTGGGAAGAAGCTGAGCATGCTTCTAAGTTTGCCGAACTGCTGGGAGATTGCGTATGGGATACTAAGACAAACCTTGAAAAGAGAATGAATGCTGAAGCCGGTGCTTGCGAAGATAAAAAGCGCATTGCTACACGTGCTAAAGCTTTGAATTTGGATGCTATCCATGATACAGTGCACGAAATGTGTAAAGACGAAGCTCGTCACGGTAAAGGTTTTGAAGGACTTTATAACCGTTATTTCGGTAAGAAATAAATCATATAGATGATTATAGAAAAAGGCTTGTATCTATACGGATACAGGCCTTTTTTGTTAAACTTTCTTTTGAAATGGGGCCGTTAACTGATGATTTTTTTATATTTGTATTTCACTTAAAAGAAAAAGGATTATGAAAAAACTACAGTCTTTAGTGTGCTTTCTTCTTTTGTCAATGACAATTTATGCTGCCGATCAGGTGATTCAGCTGCCCAAGCCCAATATAAATCGTAGCGGACAGTTAATGAAAGCGTTATCCGAGCGCCATTCTGTCCGTGAATATGCTTCCAAAGCTCTGAGCAACACTGATTTATCCGACCTGTTGTGGGCCGCCAATGGAATTAGTCGCCCGGCAGAGGGTAAGCGCACTGCTCCGTCGGCCATGAATCGTCAAGATGTCGATATCTACGTAGTCCTTCCGCAAGGTACTTATTTGTATGATGCTAAAGGACATAAGCTTAACTTGATTTCTGAGGGTGATTATCGTTCGGCAGTTGCAGGGGGACAGGCTTTTGTCAATAGTGCTCCGCTATCATTGGTACTGGTCAGTGATTTATCAAAATTGGGAGATGTGAAAAATAATCGCACTCAAATGACAGGAGCTATGGATGCAGGGATTGTTTCTCAGAATATTTCATTATTTTGTTCCGCAGCGCGACTGGCTACGGTTCCACGCGCAACAATGGATACAACCCGGCTCAGAAGTGCCTTGAAATTGAAAGATGGTCAGATTCCGATGATGAATCATCCGGTTGGATACTTTAAGTAATTGATAAAAGGGTATGGTTTGCCAAAGACGACACCATACCCTTTTATCATGTTTTTTATTAAAACTTTATTTCTGTTTCAGCAAAAATTCGTCTATTGCTTTTTTATAAGTGGCTTTATCTGCTGCTCCACGGAACAATTGAGGTTCGCCTTCCATGGGAATAAATACAAAAAGAGGAATGCTTGTTGCATTGAACAGGGCAGCCAATTCTTTTTCTTTATCTACATTCACTTTATATATCACGATCTTCCCGTCATACTCTTTAGCGAGCGATTTCATGATAGGGGCTGTCATGCGGCAAGGACCACACCAATCGGCATATAAGTCGATGATAGCAGGTTTATCACCTTTGTATTTCCACTCTTTTGAGTTTTGGTAATCAAACACATCGTTGATAAACATCTCTTTATTCATCACAATGACTTCACCGCTTTTTGCTTCCTTTTTGTTTTGATTTGTCTTGGCTCCATCGTTTACAGCAAACATAATGGTGCTGATCATGGCCAAAGCTACTAATGATAATACTTTCTTCATTCTTTGTCTTTTATTGTGTATTGTTCAATAACTCCTTTCAGTTCGCTACCTTGGATCATACCGGAATGTCTCCAGACTGCTTCTCCCGTTTTGAAAAGGATGAAAGTAGGTACTGCCTGGATTCTGTATTTTACCGCCAAGTCCTCATGGGTATCCACATCTATTTTTACAATGCGGGCTTTTTCTCCTATCTGTTGTTTCAAATCTTCAAGAATCGGTTTCATTGCTTTGCAAGGTCCACACCATTCTGCAAAAAAATCTACTAAAACGGGACTTTGTGACTGTATCAAATCTTCGAATTTTTCCATAATTTTTTCCTTTCTTTTGGTAAATATAAGCCCTCGTTTAGACAGGGCAAATATAGCTATTTGTTTTATTATAATAACAGAGAAACCCCGATTTTGTTCATCATATAGTAACCTTGCATTCATCCTCCTGTAATCTGGAAACGGGATCTTTGCGTAACGAAAAAACAAAAAGTTATGCATTTACGCACGTATTATCCCACAGTAGTTCTTTCGGATATTCATCTGGGAACACAGCATTCCAAAACAGAAGAGGTTACTCACTTTTTGAAATCGATTAATTGTGACCGCCTGATCCTGAATGGTGATATCATCGACGGATGGCATTTACAGAAAAGCGGTTTGGGAAAATGGAAAGCTAAACATACGGACTTCTTTAAAGTGATTATGAAAATGATGGAGAATTTCGGAACACAGGTGATTTATGTTCGTGGCAATCATGATGACTTTCTGGATAATCTGGCACCTTTGAACTTTTATAATGTCCAAATTGTGAAAGACTGCATCTATGAGAGTCATGGCAAACGTTATTATGTGACCCATGGAGATATTTTCGATACAGTGACCACCCAAATGAAGTGGTTGGCGAAATTGGGAGACACTGGATATACTTTTCTGTTGTGGTTGAATAAAGTTTATAACGCCCGCAGAATGAAGCAGGGTAAGCCTTATTATTCTCTTTCTCAATCTATCAAGAATAAAGTGAAGACCGCTGTTTCTTATATTTCTGATTTTGAAAAAGAGCTTGTAGGACTGGCAAAAGTTAAAAGGTGTGATGGGGTGATATGCGGGCATATTCATCACCCTGCCAATACTTATTGTGATGGTATTCATTATCTTAATTCGGGTGACTGGGTAGAAACACTTTCGGCTTTGACAGAAGATGAAGAAGGAAACTGGACTATCCGTTATTTTGATAGTGAACTATTGAAAGAAAATAATAACAAAGAGAAAAAAACTACACCAATAACTAAAGCATCATGAAATTTTTGTTTATCGTTCAAGGAGAGGGGAGGGGACATTTTACCCAAGCCATTACTCTGGAAGATATGTTGTTGCGTAATGGACACGAAGTAGTGGAAGTACTTGTCGGGAAAAGTTCATCACGTACTTTACCCGGTTTCTTTAACCGAAGTATTCAGGCACCCGTAAAGCGCTTCACCAGTCCGAATTTTTTGCCTACCACTGAAAATAAACGGGCTAATCTGAAAAAGAGTTTTGTTTGTAACCTGATACGTACACCGGAATACTTTCGCAGCATGTGTTATATCGATCAGCGTATTAAGGAAACAGGGGCGGAAGTCGTGATCAACTTCTACGAACTTCTGACCGGACTTACCTACGCACTTTTCCGTCCCTCTGTTCCTTATGTCTGCGTCGGGCATCAATATCTGTTCTTGCATAAAAACTTTGAGTTTCCACGGAAATCTATGATCCAACTTTCCATACTTCGCTTTTTTACACGTTTGACGAGTCTGCGTGCCAATAGGCGGTTAGCGCTTTCTTTCCATAAGATGAATCCGGACCGGGCAGAAGGTATAACCGTCGTTCCTCCTCTGCTTCGTAGGGAAGTGACTGCCATCCAACCGGAACAAGGCAATTATATTCACGGATATATGGTTAATTCCGGTTTTGCAGATAGTGTAGAAGCCTTTCATGTCTTACATCCTGAAGTACCTATGCATTTTTTCTGGGATAAACAGGATGTTGACGAGGTAATCAAGGTAGATGCTACCCTAAGTTTCCATCAGATTGATGATGTGAAATTTCTCAACCGAATGGCCGGTTGCAGAGCATATGCCAGTACGGCCGGTTTTGAATCTATTTGTGAGGCAATGTATTTGGGAAAACCTGTACTGATGGTACCTGCCCATATCGAACAGGATTGCAATGCCTATGATGCTTACCGGTCCGGTGCCGGAATTATTGGCGAATCTTTTGATTTGGAGTCGTTGCTACGTTTTGCCGGGACGTATGTTCCCAACAAAGAGTTTATTCGTTGGGCCCGTAGTAGTGAGCGGCAGATTATAGGAGAACTCGAACGACTTATCGACCAGCAGTCGGTCATTACTGTACCTACATTAACTAATTATTTTCCGATATGAAATTGAATAAAACTGATTATGTGCTTGAACGTACATCCGATGGAGGTTATTATGCCTGGCTTACTGTAAGTATGCAGTGTAATGCGTATGGTGATTCACCTGAAGAAGCAGTAATAAATCTGGAACAAACCATGGAAGATATGGTTGAAGAGATGTATTTGGTAGAAGATTTTGTCTGAAGCTATCAGGTAATCAGTGGGAGTGAAGAATTTTATTGAGAAATACTTCCATTGATATTTTAAAGAAAGAGAGTACACTTTAAGTGAAGTGCACTCTCTTTTTATATTATTCCACAATATCGAGTTCTTTGATGATATGTGAAGCGCCTGCATATTTATCAATAATAAATAGAGTATAGCGAATGTCAACCACTGCTGCACGTTGTGAAGAAGGACGGAAAGCAATATCTCCTGTCAAACCTTCATAATTACGGTCGAATCCGGTACCAATCAGTTGACCTTTTCCATTGAATACCGGACTTCCGGAGTTTCCTCCTGTGTTGTCTGTATTGACAATGAAACATACTGGCATTTCTCCGTTTTTCATAGCGTAGCGTCCGAAGTCTTTCGCCTGATATAGTTGTTTCAGTTTGGTGGGTACTACAAACTCCCAATTGCCAGGATCTTCTTTCTGCATCACACCTTTCAGAGTCGTATAGTAGTTGTATACTGTTCCGTCAGCAGGTTCGTACGGCAATATCTGACCATAAGTCAATCTGAGAGTCGAGTTTGCATCCGGATAGATAGGTGTGCCGGCGCCCTGGCGCATGTCCATCATACCTTTCACCCATACTTTGTGGGCGGCATCATAGTTTTTATTGGCATCTTTCATTGCGAGAGCTGTTTGCAGTAATCCGTCTGTGATGGAGTATTTGAAGAGAACCATCCAGTCCTTATCGAGTTTGTTCAGAGTAGGACGAGCGATAAACTTGTCGAAGTTTTCTTTCGACCCGAAGATTGAATACTTGAAGCAAGCATCGATAAAGGCATTCTTATCTCCTTTGAAACGGCTGTTTATTACTTTGAAAATACCGATCTGTTGATCTTCCGGAATATATCCGGCATAGGTTTCGAGCATTTTTTTGCCTACGATTTGTTCTACTTCCGGGAAAGGGACAGATGCAAAATATTTATCTGCTGCAATTTTCAGTTTATCGGTTTCTTCTTTAATTTTTGAAGCATTTTTACTTTCAAGCGCTTTTTTCAATCCGTCGGTTGAAGGGATTTTCATAAAATCAAGTGCAGTTACCAATGCTTCGTTAATAGCCTGTTGATGATACATCGCATCATGGCGGTGAGCTACAATCGAACGTATTTCGTCGAAGGCCTTCTGGTAAGAATCATCTTTCTTCTCACGTCCCATTGCCAATAACTGTTCTTGTTGCTTTTCTTTGGTATCCAACACTTTCAGGCGAACAAGCCCTTCGTTCATGCCAATGGCATTTTTCCAGTAATTAGCTGAAGAGGCATATTTGCTTGCGTAATGTATGCGCACCGCAGGATCTTTCAGCATTTGTTCCATCAGTATAGCTTGTCTTGCTTCGCGTACATGATGGCGCATGAAGTTAGTGGTTTGCATCCGTTCTTTTACTTCGTCGGCAATCATGTAGCGCCAGTTACGTCCGGGAAATCCCATAACGAAGGTGAAGTCACCCTCTTTTACTCCTGCCAAACTAATTGTCAGGTGTTTTTTTACTTGTAGGGGCACGTTGTCTTTAGAATATTCTGCCGGCTGGCCACTTGGGTCTGCGTAAATGCGGAATAAAGAGAAGTCTCCTGTGTGACGCGGCCACATCCAGTTATCTGTGTCAGCTCCGAATTTGCCAATAGAGGAGGGAGGAGCACCTACCATGCGGATGTCACTGTAGACGGTCTTTACAAACAGATAGTACTTGTTACCGCCATAAAACGGCTTTAGTTCCAGGCGTGTTGCCGGTGTGATTTGGATTTTTTCCGCCTTTACGAAACGGTCGGCAACCGTTGCCAGATATTTGGGAGACAAATAATTGACTCCGTTAGGATCATCATCTTTTTTGAGCTGTTCATTTACATAGTCCGTTACGTCGAGAATACGGTCGATAAAGGTTACTGTCAGTCCTTTGCATGGTAACTCTTCGTTTCGGCTCATTGCCCAGAATCCGTCTGTTAGATAGTCATGATCTACACTGCTGTGTTGCTGGATCGCCCCATATCCGCAATGGTGGTTGGTCAGTACCAATCCTTCTGCTGAGATAATTTCACCGGTACATCCGCCTCCAAAATGCACAACAGCATCTTTTAAAGCTATTCCGTCCGGATTGTAAACCTCTTCAATGGGGATTTGTAATCCAAGGTCCATCATAGCA
>ERZ773245.1769-NODE-1769-length-13929-cov-4.711042_pt1 | contig 13929 bp, 10 predicted proteins | sample MGYA00580988_ERZ773245 | MGnify/ENA primary metagenome ERZ773245 (study PRJEB29015, sample SAMEA2737792) | human gut metagenome | biome: human gut; feature: human-associated habitat; material: faeces | place: China | collected 2012 ... | reverse complement strand
CCATTTATATATAGAAACCATGAAGCACCAGATTTGGACAAAGTAAAAGATTTAAATAAAGTATTATATAACTTTGGGTATAAAATAAAAATTTCAAAAGAAGATATTATATATCCCAATGAGTTTGCAAAAATATTAGATGATGTAAAAGGAAAAGAAACAGAAAAGGTTGTATCAAATATTATATTAAGAACACTAAGAGTTGCGAAATATGAAGCAGAAAATAAAGGACATTTTGGAATTGCAAGTAAATACTATTGTCATTTTACGTCACCAATTAGAAGATATCCAGATTTATTTATACACAGAATAATATCTAAGTACTTAGAAAATGACTATATGGTAAATGAGTTTTGGATAAAAAAATATGAAAAGAGAGCAGAAAAAAGAGCTGAAAACTGTTCAGAAAGAGAGAGAACAGCAACAAAAGTTGAAAGAGAAGCAGAAGATATAAAGAAAGCAGAATATATGGAAAATAAAATAGGAGAAGAATATGAGGGAATCATTTCTTCAATTACAAACTTTGGGATTTTTGTTGAGTTAGAAAATACAATTGAAGGATTAATTAGATATGAAACATTAGGTGACGAATATTTTATATATAACGAAGAAAGAAGAGAAGCAATAGGAGAGCACTCAAATAAAATATATAAAATAGGCGACAAGGTTAAAATTAGAGTTGCAGATGCAAATAAAGCATTAAGAAGAATAGATTTTGAAATAGTAGAATAGAGAGTGGGAACAGTAAATGTTCCCTTTTAACCGTAATATAAAAAAAACACATAAAAAAGAGGGAATTATGTAAAATTCGTCGAATAATATTATTATGTACTATTATGTGTAGAATGGAGGAAAATGATGCGATATAGTGATGAGATAATTGAAGAAGTAAGACAAAATAATGATGTAGTAGATATCATATCACAATATGTACATTTAACTCGAAAAGGAAGAAATTACTTTGGACTATGCCCATTTCATAGCGAGAAATCCCCATCATTTTCAGTATCACCTGATAGACAGATTTTTCACTGTTTTGGTTGTGGGGTAGGAGGAAATGTTTACACATTTTTAATGAAAATAGAAGGAATAACATTTAAAGAATCATTAGAACAATTAGCGGAGAGAGCAAATATACAATTACCAACATATGAAAATAGTGCCGATGCAGCTAAAGATGAACTAAAAGCAAAAGTATACAAAGTAAATGAATTTGCAGCAGAATTTTATCATCAGAATTTGTACAAACCAGTTGCAAAAATCGGACAAGAATATGTAAAAAAAAGAAAAATGAATAGAGAAACACTAGAAGCATATAGAATAGGTTTTTCAGGAAAATTTGATGAATTATATAAAGCATTAAAAGCACAAGGATTTGGAGAAAAAGAAATATTAGAATCAGGCTTAGTTAATAAAAATGCAAATGGAACATATATAGATAGATATAGAGAAAGACTAATGTTTCCAATTTGTGATGCAAGAGGAAAAGTAATTGCTTTTGGCGGAAGAATATTAGATGACTCAAAAATAAAAGACCCTAAATTTCCGCAACCTAAATATATAAATTCACCAGAAAATGTAGTATACAGTAAAGGAAGACACTTATTTGGATTAAATGTAGCCAAAAAAGAATCTGCTAAAAAGTTATTAATAGTAGAAGGATATATGGATGTTATATCATTACATCAAAGAGGGATAACAAATGTAGTTGGAGCACTAGGAACAGCGTTAACCGAGCAACAGGGATGGCTACTAAGAAAGAGCACAGAACAAGTAATATTAGGATTTGACGCAGATGGAGCAGGTCAAACTGCAATAGAAAGGTCAATGAAAATATTGCAAAAAATGGGATGTGACATGAGAGTGTTACAAATAGAAGGTGCAAAAGATCCTGACGAATATATTGTTAAATTTGGAGAAGGTAGATTTAGACTTGCAATGGATAATGCAATTTCATTAGTTGAATTTACAGTAAAAAATTTAAAAAAAGATTTAAATCTTGATAATACTAGTGATAAGATAAAATTTCTTAATGAAATAGCCAAAATACTTTCAAAAGTTGAAAACACAATGGAAAGAGAAATATACATAGAAAAAATAGCAAAAGGTTATAATATTTCAAAAGAAGCAATATATGCAGAAGTAAATAAACTAATATATGCAGGAAATAAAACAGATAAAGTATTACAGAGTAATACAAAAGAGGTAAAACGTGTAGAAATTGAAATTAAAGATGATATTATTGATGAAGATTTACAAAGAAGAGAAAATACAATAATAGCAATATTATTAGAAAATAACAATAATATTTTTCAAAAAATTAAAGAAAAAATAAAACCAGAAGATTTTAGAAGCGAAATAAACAAAAAAATAGCCAAAGAATTGTATAATGAATTAGAAAAAGAAGATTGTAATATAAACAAACTTATAGACACATTTGATGAAACAATGCAGAGCCATATAACAATGTTAATGGCAACAGACTTTGAAATAGAAGATGTAGATAAAGCAGTAGAAGATATTTTAACAAAATATGAAAAAGAGCGTTTAGAAAACAGAAAAAGGGAAATTTTAAAACAATTAGAAATAGAACAAGACGCACAAAAAAAGACGCAATTGGGGAAAGAACTAAGTAATGTAATAATTGCGTTGTCAAAAATTAGGTAGGGGGAATTCTTCGTGAAAAAAGAGAAAGATGAAAACCAAGTTGAAATGAAATTGGATAACTTTGCAGAAAATGAAAAGAATGCAAAGAAAGAAAAGCTTATAGAAGAAATAAAAAAAGAAAAAACAAATAACAAAACAGAATCTGATGAAAAAATGACAGAAGCGGAAAAAGTAAGTAAAATAGTAAAAAAAGCTAAAGAAAGTGGAAAAATAACATATGGAGAATTAGCAAAAGAATTAGAAAATACAAATCCAGAGCAAATAGACAAAGTATTTGATGCATTTGAAGAAATGGGAGTTTCACTTTTAAATGATGATTTTGAAGAAGAACCAGATGTTGATGATTTAAAAGAAGTTGAAGAACTAAAATTAGATGAAATAACAGATAATAGCTTTGAAGGAATTAGTGTTGATGACCCAGTAAGAATGTATTTAAGAGAAATAGGAAAAATACCATTACTTTCATATGAAAAAGAATTAGAACTTGCAAAAAGAATTTTAAATAATGATGAAGAAGCAAAACAAGAATTAGCAGAAGCAAATTTAAGACTAGTAGTAAGTATTGCCAAAAAATATGTAGGAAGAGGAATGCTATTTTTAGATTTAATACAAGAAGGAAATATGGGATTAATAAAAGCAGTTGAAAAATTTGATTATACAAAAGGATTCAAATTTAGTACTTATGCAACATGGTGGATAAGACAAGCTATAACTAGAGCAATAGCAGACCAAGCAAGAACAATAAGAATACCAGTTCATATGGTAGAAACAATAAACAGACTAATTCGTACATCAAGACACTTATTACAACAATTAGGTAGAGAACCAACACCAGAAGAAATAGCTAAAGAAATGGATATGTCAGTAGAAAAAGTAATGGAAATTCAAAAAATAGCACAAGACCCTGTATCTTTGGAAACTCCAATAGGAGAAGAAGATGACAGTCATTTAGGAGATTTTATCCAAGATGAAGATTCACCAGCACCACATGATGCTGCATCATATACTCTTTTAAGAGAACAACTAGAAGAAGTTATGAATACTTTAACACCAAGAGAAGCTAAAGTACTTAAATTAAGATTTGGACTAGAAGATGGAAAAGCTAGAACGCTAGAAGAAGTAGGAAAAGAATTTGATGTAACAAGAGAAAGAATACGTCAAATAGAAGCAAAAGCATTAAGAAAATTAAGACATCCAAGCAGAAGTAAAAAATTGAGAGATTATATGAACTAAACTAAAAAACTGTTGTATTCGACAGTTTTTTTTAGAAAAGAAAGAGGAAAATATGGATATAGATACAATAATACAAATAGCAATTGCTATAGGAATAGTATTAGGATTTAGAATATTAAGTTCTGCAGTTGCAATATTAATCATAAAAATGTTCACATTAAAAAAACAAAGGAAAAAAGCAATAAAGAAAAATCCGTTTTATTTACCACTAAAAACTATATTTACATTTATAGGAATATATATTGCATTAAGCAGGGTAAAAGATATTATAACATTTAGTTCACAAGCAGAACGAATGATGGAAAAAATATTAAAAATATCGATGATATTATTTGTTGCTAAAGCATTTAGCGAAGGTTTAAATGAAAAGAATGTAATATTTTCAAAAATAAGAGATAAAAGTTCTAAAGAAATTGATAAAGTAACAATGAATACAATATTAAGAACAGTAAGAATAGGAGTATATATATTAGCAGGTTTTATGATTATCTCCGAATTTGGATATAATATAAGTGGATTAATAACAGGACTAGGAATAAGTGGGGTAGTAATAACACTTGCTGCACAAGATACTGCAAAAAGCATGATTGGAGGAATATCTATATTTCTTGACAGACCATTTAAAGTCGGAGATTATATAAAAGTTGGAGAATATGAAGGAAGTGTACAAGAAATAAGATTTAGAAGTACAAGTATAAGGACTTTAGATCGTTCAATATTACATGTTCCGAATTCTAAAATGGCAGAGACTGCTATAATTAATTATAGTGAAATAGAAAAAAGAAGATATTATATGAAATTTACAATTGAATTAGATACACCAATCGAAAAGGTAGAAAAAGTAAGAAAAAAAATTGAAGACATGCTAAAAAGTAGAGAGGATATAATACAGGATAATAGTCAAATTATCAGAATTCAAGAGATTTCTGATAATGGATATGAACTAGCTGTACAGGTATATATGAATGTAGTTGCATATATGGAATATTTAAAACATAAAGAAGAAATAAATTATGCAATAATGTCAATATTTGAAAAAGAAAAAGTTCAATTAGCATATAATACACAAACTATATACGTAAAAAATAACTAATTCTTCACAAAAAAAACATATACAATATATATAATAGAACTAAAGTAAACTTTAATGGAGGAAATAAAATGGAAGGAACATATATTCTTGTAGTTGATGATGAATCAAGAATGAGGAAGCTTTTGAGAGACTTCTTGTCTGCTAAAGGGTATCAAATATTAGAAGCAGAAGATGGAGAAAAAGCAATAGAAGTATTTGAAGAAAATAAAAATAAGATAAAATTAATTTTATTAGATGTAATGATGCCTAAACTTGATGGATGGTCTGTACTTAGAAAAATAAGACAAGACTCAAATGTACCTGTAATAATGTTAACTGCGAGAGGAGAAGAACAAGATGAATTATTTGGATTTGAATTAGGTGTTGATGAATATATTTCAAAACCATTTAGTCCTAAGATTTTAGTTGCAAGAGTTGAAGCAATTTTAAAAAGAACATATGGAGATACAAAAGAAATAAAAGATTATGATGGAATAACAATAGATCAAGAAGGAAGAACTGTAAAAGTTGATGGTAAGCCAATAGACTTGAGTTTAAGAGAATATGAATTACTAAAATATTTACTAGATAATGAAAATATAGCACTTTCAAGAGATAAAATTTTAAATAATGTTTGGAACTATGATTATTACGGAGATTCTAGAACAATAGATAGTCATATAAAAAAAATTAGACACAAACTAGGGAAAAAAGGAAAATATATTGAAACAATTAGAGGAATAGGATATAAATTCGAAATAAAGAAATGAGGAATTGAAAGTGGTAAAACTATCAAAACAAGCAAAGACGGTTAGAGGAAAATTATTTTTTATAATGTGTATAGTAGTTTTGTCAATAATATTGTTTTTAATATTAGTAAATAGTTTTGTATTAGAAAAATATTATCAATATACTAAAAGTAATCAATTAAAATCACTTTATAATAATATAAATGATTATTACAATTCTGATAATCCAGCAACAAATTTTAAAGATGAACTGGATAGAGTTGCAATAAAAAATAATTTTGATATTATAATAAAAGATGAAAATGATAAAGCAGTATATTTATCAAACAAAGACTTTTTGTCAAATATAAGAGTAATTATAGATTTTTGGGGAATTAATAAGCAAAAAGAATATAAAGTATTAGAAGAAACAGATAAATTAGAGATACGAAATATTAAAGATACAGAAACAAGTGCAAATTATATATTGCTATCAGGAAAATTAGATAATGGATATGGAGTATATATAAGAATACCAATATCTTCAATACAGGAAAGTGTTAGAATATCTAATAGATTTCTATATTTAATAGCAGGAATTGTAATAGTAATAGGTGGAATTGCAATAATATATATTTCTAAAACATTTAGTAGTCCAATTTCAGAATTAAATAATATTGCAAAAAAGATGGCAAACTTAGATTTTAGCCATAAATATGCAGTAACAGATGATGATGACGAAATTAATGAACTTGGAGAAAGTATAAATATGATGTCTGACAAGCTCGAAACAACAATTAACCAATTAAGGAGTACCAATATTGAATTAGAGAGAGATATTGAGAAAAAATCTAAAATCGATGAAATGAGAAAAAGCTTTATTTCAGATGTTTCTCACGAATTAAAAACTCCTATTGCATTAATACAAGGATATAGTGAAGGTCTGTTAGAAAATGTCAATGATGACCCAGAAAGCAGAAAATTTTATGCAGAAGTAATATTAGATGAAACAAATAAAATGGACAAAATGGTAAGACAGCTAATTGAATTAACAAAACTTGAATATGAAAAAAGAGAATTTAACAATAGAACATTTAATATTGTTGAATTGGAGAAAGAAATTGTACGAACTTCTAAAGTAATGATTGATGAAAAACAAACAGAAGTTATATTTGAAACTCCTGACAAGATAGATGTTTTTGCAGATGATATGTATCTTAGCCAAATAATAACTAATTATCTAACTAATGCAATAAAACATGTAAAAGATGTTGATGGAGAAAAGTATATAAAAATTACAAATGTAGTTTTGCAGGATAAACAAAAAGCAAGAGTAACAGTATTTAATACTGGCGAGAATATTTCAGAAGAAAATTTAAATCGTATTTGGAATAGATTTTTCAAAGCTGATGAAGCCCGTAATAGAGATGATGGTGGAAGTGGAATAGGATTATCTATTGTTAGAGCTATTATGAATAATTATGGAAATGATTATGGTGTTAAAAATAAACCAAAGGGAGTTGAATTCTATTTTGAAGTAGATTTACAAAGTGGTCAATAGTAACAGTAACTATTGACTACTTTTACATTTTACGATAAAATACAGCAAGAAAGGTGAGAAACATGTATTTAAAAAGATTAGAGATGCAAGGATTCAAATCGTTTGCAGATAAAACAGTATTAGAATTTATGCCAGGAATTACAAGCGTAATAGGTCCAAATGGTTCTGGGAAAAGTAATATATCAGACTGCATAAGATGGATACTCGGAGAACAGAGTATGAAATCACTTAGAGGGGCCAAAACGCAAGACATCATATTTGCAGGAACACAAAGTAGAAAATCATTAGGTTTTGCAGAAGCATCATTAGTATTTGATAACATTGATGGAAGTTTGCCAATAGAATATTCAGAAGTTACTGTAACAAGAAAAATATACAGAAGTGGAGAAACTGGCTATTACATAAATAAAGCATCATGTAGGCTAAAGGATATATTAGAATTATTTATGGATACAGGAATTGGGAGAGATGGATATTCCATAATAGGTCAAGGAAAAATTGACGAAATATTAAGCAATAAATCAGAAGATAGAAGACATATATTTGAAGAAGCAGCAGGAATTGTAAAATACAGAACAAGAAAAGAAGAAACAGAAAGAAAGCTTGAACAAACAAAGCTAAATTTATTAAGAATAAATGACATATTATCAGAAATAGAAAGTAATTTAGAACCATTACAACAACAAGCTGAAAAAGCCAAAAAGTATTTGAATTTAAAAGAAGAGTTAAAAAATATAGAAGTAGGATTGTTTTTATATAATATAGAAAAGCTTAAAAAATCTTTAGAAGAATTTACAGAAAATGAAGATATAATGAATTCAACACTAAATCAAGAAGAAGGTAAATTAGAAAAGATAAAAATATTAAAAGAAGAATTAAAAGATAGTATTGATGAAATTACGACTAAAATAGAAGAAATGCAAAATCTTGGATTTGAAAGTGAAAAAGAGATAGAAAAGTTAAATTCAAATATAAATGTTGCAGAAACAAAGATTTTGAACAATATAGAAAATACAAAACAATATCAGGAAGAGATTGTAGAATTAGAGGAAAAGATTGAAACTTTAAAACAAGAAATCAAACAAAAACAATCTAAAAAAGATAATTTAAAACAGAATAAAGAACAATTTGAAAATGAATTAAAAGAAAAAGAAGAAGAATTAAAAAAACTAACAGAGAAATTAAGCAGTAAAGAAATAAAAATAGAAAAATTAAAAAAACAAGTAGAAGAAAATATAGATAAGAAATATGAACTACAGGCGGAAATAAGTACACAAACAGCAAATATAGAAAATGCTGAAAAAAGACAAAAGCAAATCCAGAATGAAGTTGATAATAATATATTAGAACTTGATAGAACAAGAATGAAAAGAGAAGATATAGTTAAAAGTTTTAATGAAATAGAATCAGAAAGAAATAAAATTCTAAAGTCTATAGAAGAAATAGACAACAAAAGAGAAGAGATAAGTGACAAAATTAAAGAATATGATTCACAAATAGTAAATAATACAAATGAGATGAGAATGAAACAATCAAGATATAACTTCCTGATTGAAACAGAAAAAGAAAAAGAAGGATATATAAAAAGTGTTAAGTTACTATTAATAGACTGTGAAAAAATAAAAGAACTTGGAAAAGGAATGCATGGAGTTTTAGCAAATATAATTTCAGTGCCAAGTGAATATGAAACAGCGATAGAAATGTGTTTAGGAGCAAGTTTACAAAATATAGTTACAGATACAGAAGAAGATGCCCAAAAATTGGTAGAACATCTAAGAAAAAATAATTTAGGAAGAGCCTCATTTTTACCAATCACTTCTGTAAAAGGTAAGAAAGTTGAAAATATAAAAGGCAAAAAAATAGGTGTTATAGGAATTGCTGCAGACTTAGTAAAATTTGATAAAAAGTATGAACAAATTATTTTAAATTTACTTGGAAGAACCGTTGTAGTGGATAATATGAAAAATGCAATAAATATAGCTAAAGAAAATAATTACTCATTCAGAATAATAACAGTAGAAGGTGATGTAATAAATCCATCAGGAGCTATCACAGGTGGTTCAGTAGCAAAGAAGACTGTAAATATTTTAGGAAGAAGCAGAGAAATAGAAACACTTGAAAAAGAGCTAAAAAAATTAAAAGAAAAAATTCAAAAGTCAGAAAAAGATAAAGAGAAATATGTAAATTCATCAGAAGACATTATTGAAAAAATACAAGCATTAGAAAAGCAATTGCAAGAGACAGATATAACATATGCAACAGAAAAGCAAAGAGTAATTTCAATTGATGAAAATATAGAACAAATTCAAAAGAGAATAGAAAAATTAAAACAAGAAAAAAATAGAACTGCAGAAAGTCAAAAAGAGACAGTAGCAAGTAAAGAGGCAAATGAAAAACAAATAGAAAATATGAATAATCAAAATGAAGAAGACCAAAAAATAATTGATGAATTTTCAAATGCCAATAAAGACAGTCAAAAATATATTGATGATTTAAATTTTGATATCACAAATTTAAAGATATCAGTTTCTTCATTTAATGAAAGTGAAGTTTCAATTCAAGAAATAACAGAAATGATTCAAAAGGAAATTGAAACACATAGCAAAAACAAAGAAAACAAAAAATTACAAATAGAAAACGCAGATAAAGAAAATGAGATATTAAAAACTGAGATAGAAGATACAAAACAAGCGATAGAAAAGATAAAGTCAAAAGTTTCTAATAGTGGAGATGCAATAGGAAAACTAAAAAAAGAAAGAATAGAAAAAAATGAAAAGTTAACTAAAAAGGAAGACGAGCAAACAGAACAATTTAAAACAATTGAAGAACTAAAAGCTCAAATAACTAAACTTGAGGTTAAGAAAACAAAAGCTGAAGAAGATATTACAGAAATTATTAATAAAATGTGGGAAGAGTATGAATTAACACCTAATAATGCAGGAAATTATCAGAAACCTGAAAATATAGCATTAACACAAAGAAGAGTAAATGTGTTAAGAACAAACATTAAAGAACTGGGAAGTGTAAATGTTGATTCAATAGAAGAATATAAAAATCAAAAAGAAAGATATGACTTTATGTGTGAACAGAGACTTGATTTAGATGAAACAATGGCTAAATTGAGAAATGTAATTCAAGACATGACTGAAACTATGAGAAAACAATTTAAAGAAAAATTTGAAGTTATTAATAAAAACTTTGGAGAGGTATTTAAAGAACTATTTGGTGGAGGTATGGCAGAAGTAACTTTAACTGATGAAACAAATATTCTTGAGTGCGGAATAGATATAACAGTTCAACCACCAGGAAAGAAACTTCAAAATATGACTTTACTTTCAGGAGGAGAAAAAGCTTTTACAGCAATTGCACTATTGTTTGCAATTTTAAAAATTAATCCAGCACCTTTCTGTGTACTTGATGAAATCGAGGCCGCACTTGATGATGTTAATGTTTACAGATATGCTGAATATTTAAAGAAATTTGCTAAAGATACACAATTTTTAGTTATTACTCATAGAAAAGGTACTATGGAAGCGGCTGATACAGTTTACGGTGTTACAATGGAGGAAAAAGGTATTTCTAAATTGCTTTCTATGAAGTTGAAATAGGAAAGAAACCAACACTAAATATAGTGCTGGTTTTATTTTATATAGCTTTAAACACTCCAACAAAAATCAAAATAATACTAGAAAAAATAGCAAGAGCTCTTTCAGAAATATTAATATATTTAGCAATATTATTAGCAACAAGATTGCCGCAATTAAGAAAAACAAGTTGAAAAGAAGCAACGAAGAAAGGTAAAATAATATCATTAAAACCAATAATGCCAGAGCCAATACCTACACAAGCAGAATCAATAGAAAGGGCCAAACCAAGAAAAAGAGCTTCTTTAGTATCAATATTATTAGAATGGTCAATATCGTAATCAGTTAAAGGAGCATTTATAGTTTTATAAATATTATAAATGCCCAATATAACTAAAAAAGAAGAACCAAGGATGGTTGAAGCAGTAGGAGAGAACAAAGCAGAAATATAATGTCCTAAAAATATAGAGCCACAAGTAATGCAAAATGATATAGCAAACAGGATAATATTACTCATATTATTAATTTTAGTTTTCTTTATGCCATAGCTAATACCAATACTTAAAGAATCAATACTAACAGACAAGGCCAACAAAATACAATTAAAGATCATATTAAAAACCTCCAATTTAAGCTAGTAATCTAAAGAAGCCTATAAAAATTAAAATTATTCCTGATAGATTAGAGAGAAGCTTAGAAGAGATAGTAAATTTTTGAACAATATTATTAGCAACAAGATTTCCACAATTAACGAAAAAAGTGTGGAAAACAGCCATTAAAAATGGTAAGATAACCCCTCCAATACCGATCATTCCAGAACCTAAGCTAACACAAGAAGCATCAACAGCAACAGCTAAACCTAAAATAAAAGCTTCTTTGGCATCAATGTAATTAGAACCATCTGTATCAAAATTTGTAGAACAATTTTTAGTTTGAACCTTAAAAATATTATAAATTCCAAGTATAATTAAAAGCGAAGAGCCTAATAAAGCAGAAGCAATAGGAGAAAATAAAACAGAAATATAATGACCTACAAATACAGAAATTCCAGATAAACAAAATAACACAACAAAAATTATTAAATTGCCTACACCAGACATTTTAGTCTTTTTAATTCCATATGTAATTCCAAGACCTAAAGCATCAATACTTGCAGACAATGCTAATAAAATACATTTAACAATCATAATCATATCCTCCTGTATTAAGATATGACAAATAATTACAAAAAGACACAAAAAATAGTCCACACAGCGTGGACTATAAAAATCAAATTTCATTTTATATTTCTTAAAGCTTCAACTCTATCTTCAATACTTGGATGTGTAGACCATAAGCTAGAAGAAGATTTTTTACCTCTAAAAGGATTAACTATATACATATTTTCAGTTGCATTATTAGCAACTTTTAATTCATTAGGATCTCCTGAAATTTTCAAAAGTGCTGAAATTAAGCCATCTGGATTCCTTGTGAACTCTATTGCTGTTGCATCTGCTAAAAATTCTCTTTTTCTAGAAAGCGCAAGCTGCATTAGCTGACCAAAGATTGGAGCTAATATTAGAAAGATTAATCCAATAAACATTAAGATTGGATTTCCATTATCATCATCGTCACGTCTTCTAGAACCACCATAAAAAGAAATTCTTGTAAACCAATCAGAAAGAATTACAACAAAGCCAACCATTACAGAAACAACTGCTGAAAGTCTTATATCATAATTTTTTATGTGAGCCATTTCATGTGCTATAACACCTTCTAATTCGTAATATGATAATTTATCTAACAAACCAGTAGTGACACATATAACTGCATTTTCTGGATTTCTACCTGTGGCAAACGCATTTGGCTGAGAATCTTCTACAATATATAATTTAGGTGTATATTGTAATCCAGAAGAAACTACTAAAGCATCTAGAATATTTACAAGTTTTTGATTTTCTTCTTTAGTAGCTGGCCTAGCTTTATTTAAACTAAGTACAATTTTATCACTATAATAATATGAACCCCAAGTTGAGACAATTGCAAAAATCATTGCGATAATTATAGAAGTTTTACCTAAATCTAAAGCCATACATATATAATAAATAATTAATGCAATAAAAACTAAAAATAGTAAAACAATAATCCAAGATTTCATTTTATTTCTTTTAATATCTTCAAACATAAATTTCACTCCTTGTTACATATTTAAGAAAAAAGTTTGGCTCACATTATAAAACAGAACCAAACTATATGTTATTTATTAAAGTCTACTTTAACATTTTTTCTAGCTTCTGCGCTTTCTGCTGCAAATAATGATTTTGGCTTAAAGTTAAACATATTAGCAACAATATTTGAAGGGAAAAGCTCTAATTTTGTGTTGTATCTTGTAACACTATCATTGTAAAATTGTCTTGAAAAAGCAATTTTGTTTTCTGTGTTACGAAGTTCTTCAGATAATTCAGAGAAGTTTGTGTTTGATTTTAAATCTGGGTAATTTTCAGAAACTGCCATAATTGTTTTTAAAGCTCCTGAAAGCTCATTGTTAAGGTTTGCTTTTTCTTCAACTGATGAAGAATTTGCCCATGAAGTTCTTAATGCTGTTATTTTTTCAAATGTTTCTGATTCATGATTCATATAACCTTTTACAGTTTCGACAAAATTAGGGATTAAATCAAATCTTCTTTGTAATGTTACATCAATTTGGCTCCAAGCATTATCAACTTTTTGTCTAGAAGAAACTAAACCGTTATAAATACCTATAATCCAAATTATTAGTAATACAATAATTGCTATTGCTATCCACATAGAAATACCTCCTTTGCATCTATTTGTATATATCTTAACATATAATGATTTTTTTTACAACAAATCTTTTAAAATTCTTATTGCAATTTAAGATTCGAAATAGTAAAATAGAAGTGCATAGTGCACAGAAAAAAAGCGATCTCAGGTGTGCAAAATTGCACGGAAAAAAAGCGGAATAATCGGTGCAAAGAAAGAGAGGTAAGAAATGAGACAATTGCCAAAAGGAATTAGTAATTATGAAGACATTGTTGCAGAAAATAGAGTATATGTAGATAAAACAATGTATATAGAGAAAAT
>ERZ773245.1767-NODE-1767-length-13940-cov-3.831329_pt1 | contig 13940 bp, 13 predicted proteins | sample MGYA00580988_ERZ773245 | MGnify/ENA primary metagenome ERZ773245 (study PRJEB29015, sample SAMEA2737792) | human gut metagenome | biome: human gut; feature: human-associated habitat; material: faeces | place: China | collected 2012 ... | reverse complement strand
CAGAACGTCGTGAGACAGTTCGGTCCCTATCTGTCGTGGGCGTAGGATATTTGAAAGGAGCTGTCCCTAGTACGAGAGGACCGGGATGGACGCACCTCTGGTGAACCAGTTGTCACGCCAGTGGCACGGCTGGGCAGCTAAGTGCGGAACGGATAAACGCTGAAAGCATCTAAGCGTGAAGCCGACCTTAAGATAAGATATCCGTTCTTCGGAATAAGACCCCTTGTAGACTACGAGGTTGATAGGCTTAAAGTGTAAGCATGGTGACATGTTTAGCTTGCAAGTACTAATCGGTCGATTGCTTTTCCTTTTGTGATTGGTCTTTTTTAAGTTCTCTAAAAAGTTCATCAGTGAGTATTTCAATTCTGTTTTTTAAAGCAGCCGGTGTCGATAGCAAGGAGGTTCCACCCGTTCCCATTCCGAACACGGAAGTTAAGCTCCTTTACGCCTAAGATACTTGGTCGGTGACGACCTGGAAAAATCGGTAGATGCCGGCATCTTTTCTTTGAGGCGAATCGTTCAAGATTCGCCTCTTTTTCGTTTCTTCCCTCTGTGGGCCATTAGCTCAGTTGGTTAGAGCTCCCGGCTCATAACCGGATGGTCCTGGGTTCGAGTCCCCGATGGCCCACCATATCTGAAAAAGGTCGTTTTCCTTGCTATTTGGCGAGGAAAACGATTTTTTTTAAATGACTTCTTTACAAAAAAAGCTTGAATCGGCTCTTTATTCTGGTTATACTAAAAATAGAACAGAGTCGATAAACAGCTTTGAAGGAGGAATTTTTATGCAGAAAACAAAGAAAACCATGGCAGGACTGCTTGCCGCAACCGTATTACTGGGGGCAACTTCGGTTTTGCAGGCGGTGCAAGTTGAACCCGTATCAGCAGCCAGTGACCCGGTGAAAATAATAGCGATGGGTGATTCTATCACACATGGATATATCAATGGCGACAACGGCTATCGAAAGTATTTTTGCTACGACTTGCAGCAAAACGGCATTACTAATTTTGATATGGTAGGGCCAAATAACAATTGGATGGACAGTGCAACGTATGATTGGAACGGCACAACCATTACCTATGACCCAGCACATGCCGGTTACAGTGGTTATGCGATTCAAAAAATTGGTAGTCGGCAAGGCTTACAGGAAACCATTTTCGATACTACTTATGTGAATGGTGATGTTTCTGGCAATATGATGGAAGCTTATCAGCCGGATGTCATCATGCTGCAAATCGGCACAAATGACGTTCTGGATGCTCAATTGACCGGAATTGGCGACCGTTTGGAAGAACTGGTGGACAAGTTAATTCCGTATGTTTCTGGAGATGGACAGGTACTCTATCTGGCATCCATTCCAAATATTGATGCGATAGAACGCTATGATTGGTTGGGTGCATATGAATGGACTTATGGCGTTTCTTATAAAAGTGACCCAGAAAAATTTGTTGCAACCGTGCAGGCTGCAGTGGATGATTACAATACGATTGTAAAGAATCTGGTTGCAAAGAAGCAGGCGGAAGGAGCACACATCGAATTTTCTGATATTAACAGCACAATTGATATTTCTGCTGGCGATTTGGAAGACGGCGTGCATCCAAGTGAACAAGGCTATGCAAAAATGGGGCAGTATTGGTCGAATCTGCTGACCGAAACCTATTTCCATGGCACAGTGACTCCGACAACCACACCTACAGCAACCACTACCACCACGACAGAAACGACAACTACTACAACCGGAACGACAACTGCAACGGATTCTACACCTGTTGAAACAACCACTTCTGTACAGACAACCACCACTGCGAAACCGCAAACCAATCCATCCGGTGATGCTGCATTTACGTTGACGGATGTTGCCTTTGATACAGATATTGACTTGCAACCATATTCTGACATCACTTCCATTGATGTGATTTTCTCCGCTGCGGATGGTGCATTTTATAATGGTAGTGTGACATTTGATGGCTGGAATGAAGCGACCAGCTTTACCAGTACAGACTTGAAAAATCAAATGCTGACGGTTACACCATCCAAGGAGTATGGCAAGATGATGGTTCGTAAGTATTTCGGTGATGTGACATTGGAAAAGGTGATTGTGCATACAAAGGGTAGTGCAGAATCTACTACCACAACGAAAGTAACTACTACAGAAACAGCTGTTACTACCACAGAAGCAAAAACAACAACAGAAACTTCTACGACAACAACACCAGTTGTTACAACAACCGTGGTTACGACTGTAACAGAAGCTGTAAATGGCGATGTCAACGGAGATGGAACAGCTGATTTAACGGATTTGGTCATGCTGCAAAAGTATCTGGTTCGGAAGGGAACGCTGATCGCAGAACAGAGCAGCCGAGCAGATTTGAATGCAGACCATGTTCTGAATGTTGTGGATGCCATGTTGCTCCGGCAGTTGCTGTTGAAACAGGCATAACATCAGAAATTGAAGAAAATTATCGAAGAAACAGCAGTTGGAAAAACCAGCTGCTGTTTTTGTTAAAAATAAGAAATCAAATTTGTTTTCAATTACGAGCCGCAGGCAACAAAAAGTTTTTTGATCCAGCAATTTTTCAAAAATGCTGCCGAGGCGTGGGCGAGTAGCCCACATTTGCGAAGCAAATCGAAAATTTGCAATATGGTTTTTCTGCTGCAATCGCATTTTTTGAAACTTTCAAATTCAAGTAAAGTTGAAGAATGAGAAATAAGTTGCAAATTCAGACAAGGCAACGGGGCGATTGCAGCACGCTGGCAGGCAAAAGCAGGGGTGGAACCCCCTTTTGCCGGATGTGAAAGACCGTTTTCCCTAAGAACATTCCATTTGAACAGTAAAATCTCCCCTTGCAATCCCCCCTTAAAATCCACTTCTCAAGAAATGCACTTTTTGCAAAAACCAGAAAAAATAGAAAAATTGCTTTTGCAATCAAGAAACTTTGTGAATTTCTTGACAACAGACCACGAAATCTGGTACAATAAGCGTATAGGAAGGAAAATCAGTTTCCTTTTTTCCGGCGAGCATCTGGCAGAACCACCGGAAACAAGCATAAGAATCGAAAGGACTTGATGAACATGGGTTTGACATTAACCGAAAAAATCCTGAAGGCACATCTGGTAGAAGGCGAAATGAAAAAGGGTACCGAAATCGGAATCCGTATCGACCAGACCCTGACACAGGATGCTACCGGTACAATGGCATATTTGGAATTTGAAGCAATGGGCGTTCCAAGAGTACGGACAGAACGCAGCGTTGCCTATATTGACCACAACACTTTGCAGAGTGGTTTTGAAAATGCAGACGACCACCGCTTTATCGGCAGCGTTGCCAAGAAGCACGGTATTTATTTCTCCCGTCCGGGCAATGGTATTTGCCATCAGGTACATCTGGAACGGTTCGGCGTGCCAGGTAAAACCTTGATTGGTTCGGACAGCCATACCCCGACTGGCGGCGGTATCGGTATGATTGCAATGGGTGCAGGCGGTCTGGACGTTGCAGTTGCAATGGGCGGCGGTACTTATTATATTACCTGCCCGAAGATTGTAAAGGTAGAATTGACTGGTAAGCTGTCCCCGTGGGTTGCTGCAAAGGATGTTATTCTGGAAGTTCTGAAGCGGCTCTCTGTAAAGGGCGGCGTTGGAAAAGTCATTGAATACTGTGGCGAAGGCGTCAAGACTCTTTCCGTTCCGGAACGTGCAACCATCACCAATATGGGTGCAGAATTGGGTGCAACCACTTCTATTTTCCCGTCTGATGAAGTTACCAAGCAGTTCCTCGAAGCACAGGGTAGAGGCGAAGTTTGGACAGAACAGAAGGCTGATCCAGATGCCGTTTATGATGAAGTCGTTACCATCAACCTGAGCGAATTGGTGCCGCTTGCTGCATGTCCGCATTCTCCGGACAATGTAAAGAGCGTTGTAGAAATCGGCAAGCTGAAAATCGACCAAGTTTGTATCGGTTCTTGTACGAACTCTTCTCTGTTGGATATGATGAAAGTTGCCTATATCTTAAAGGGCAAGACCGTAAATCCAGATGTTTCCCTGTCAATTGCACCGGGTTCCAAGCAGGTTCTGACCATGATGGCAGAATTGGGCTTGCTGGAAATTATGATTGATGCAGGTGCAAGAATCCTGGAAAGTGCTTGCGGCCCGTGCATCGGTATGGGACAGTCCCCGAACTCCGGTGGTATCTCTCTGAGAACCTTTAACCGGAACTTCCTCGGACGGTCTGGAACAAAGGATGGACAGATTTATCTGGTTTCTCCGGAACTGGCTGCTTATTCTGCATTGACTGGTTACCTGAGCGACCCAAGAGAACTGGGCGAAATGCCGACCTTTACCTTACCAGAAAAGTTCAAGGTTCATGATAACATGATTGTAAAGCCAGTACCGGCAGAAGAAATGGACAGCGTAGAAATCCTGAGAGGGCCAAACATCAAGCCGTTCCCGGAAACTGCTCCGCTGGAAGCAACTATTTCCGCTGGCTGCTCGCTGAAGGTTGGCGATAATATCACCACCGACCACATCATGCCGGCTGGTGCAAAGATTCTGCCGTTGCGGTCAAATATTCCGGCAATCTCGCAGCACTGCTTCACAGTTTGTGATGAAGCATTCCCGACCAGAGCCAAGGAAATGGGCAAGAGCATCATCGTTGGTGGCTCGAACTATGGACAGGGTTCTTCCAGAGAACACGCAGCCCTCGCTCCGCTGTATTTGGGCGTAAAGGCAGTTCTGGTGAAGAGTTTCGCAAGAATCCATCGTGCAAACCTCATCAATGCTGGAATTCTTCCGCTGACATTTGTCAACGAAGCAGACTATGAAAAGATTGCACAGGGTGATGAACTGGAACTGGCAGATGTTCGGAAGCACATTGAAAACGGCGAAACAACCCTGACACTGGTCAACAAGACCGCAGGCGTTGAAATTCCGGTACTGTGCGAACTGACCGGACGGACAAAGGATATTATTCTGGCAGGCGGTCTGCTGGATTATACCAGAGATGCACTGAGCAAGTAAGCAAAACGGGAAAGGGAAAACGATGGCAGAACCGAAAAATACCGGAAAGGGAAAAGAAACGATTGGCGGTATTGTCATAGCGGTAATCCTCTTTTTGCTGATTGCATGGAGAAGACAGCGAACCGTTCGCAACTTTTTCCATCTTTTTCAGGAAAGCCCTGTCACCGCAATTGTGCTTTTGTTGATTGCAGTTGCAGTGGTTGCAGGCATTGCACTTTTTCGGAAGTATCGTGAAAAATCCTGACCGAAAGGGATTCTACAATGACCAAATTGCATTCCCTCAATCGAAATGAATTGAAATATCTGGTCATCATCGCCATGTTGATTGACCATATTGCATGGGCATTTGTCCCGACTGCATCGCTGTTGGGGCAAATCATGCATATCATTGGGCGGCTGACTGGCCCAACGATGGCATATATGTTGGCGGATGGGTATTATTACACCCGCAGCGTGGAAAAATATGCGTGTCGGCTGGGAATATTTGCATTGCTGTCCTGGATTCCGTTTTCCTATTTTGAACTGGGGCATATCGGCTTGCAGTTTGGTGTGATTTATACATTGCTGCTGAGTCTGCTTGCCATCTGGCTATGGGATAAAGGCAGGTGTCCGCAGCCGGTTAAGGTGTTGGGCATCATCGGGCTTTGTATCCTGTCCCTGTTCGGAGATTGGGCAATTTTTGATATTCTGTATGCATTATTCTTTTTCTGTTATCGGAACAATCCACAGAAAAAGTGGACAGCATTTTGTATGCTGACGCTGTTCTGCTGCGGAAATATGCTGGCAACGACACCTTGGTGGCTGGCATTCTTTCAAGTCGGAATTTTTCTGGTGTTTCCACTCATTCAGTTTGGATATAACGGAAAGAGCGGCAGCAAGAAACCGTTTCACAAGTGGTTTTTCTATGTGTTCTATCCGCTGCACCTGTTAATTTTAGGTGTATTGCGGTGGGTGGTGTTTGCATAAATGGCACAAGATACAGAAAATAGAATTGATGGACAGATTGAGTCTGCATCGAAACCGCAACGCTGGAACAAACGGCTGATTGCCATCGGTGGAATTGGAAGTTCTCTTTTAATCGGTGTTCCGATTATCGGATATGGTATAAAGAGAAGAACCAAATCACTGCTGGAGTTTTTCCGGATTTTTCGAGAGAATCCCGTTTGGACGATGGGGTTTTTGGGAATCCTAATTCTTATTACTGGTATCTTATATATACTGGCTCGAAAAATCACAAGAAAACCGCATGTGCATTTGCTGGAAGGTTGCATCATACTGGCAGGGTTGCTGATGGGCATCGGATTCATTGCGATTCAGGAACTGCTCTAAACGGACATCACAGAACGACAGGCAAGAAATCGACAGACGTTTTGTAGAAAAAAGCGTGTCGGCAAGGACAACCATGCTGACAGAACCGCTTTGAAAAAATTGTTGCAGCGTCAACAATGAGAAAATCTGAGGAGGAAAAACAATGGCAAAGATTCAAATGACAACGCCGCTGGTAGAAATGGACGGCGACGAAATGACCCGAATTCTGTGGCAGTGGATCAAAGACATCCTGCTGACACCGTATGTAGACCTTAAGACCGAATATTATGATTTGGGTCTGGACTATCGGGAAAAGACAAAGGATCAGGTTACCATTGACAGTGCAAACGCAACCTTAAAGTATGGCGTTGCTGTAAAGTGTGCAACCATCACCCCGAATGCTGCAAGAATGCCGGAATATCATCTTTCCCAGATGTGGAAAAGCCCGAACGGTACAATTCGTGCAATTCTGGACGGTACGGTATTCCGCACCCCGATTCTGGTAAAGGGCATTGAACCGTATATTCCGACTTGGACAAAGCCGATTACAATTGCTCGTCACGCTTACGGCGATGTTTATAAGAACACCGAAATGAAAGTAAAGCAGGGTTCTAAGGCAGAATTGGTTGTTACCAATGCAGAAGGCGAAGAAACCCGTCAGCTGATTTTTGATTTCAAGGATACAGACGGCATTATTCAGGGTCTGCACAATAAGAACAATTCCATCGCTGGTTTTGCACGGGCTTGCTTCAACTATGGTTTGGATTTGAAGCAGGATGTTTGGTTTGCAACCAAGGATACCATTTCCAAGCAGTATGACCACACTTTCAAGGATATCTTCCAGGAAATCTTTGATGCAGAATACAAGGAAAAGTTTGCAGAAGCAGGCATTGAATACTTCTATACCCTGATTGATGACGCTGTTGCAAGAGTGATTCGTTCGCACGGCGGTTATATCTGGGCTTGCAAGAACTATGACGGCGATGTGATGTCCGACATGGTTTCCACTGCTTACGGCAGCCTGGCAATGATGACGTCTGTTCTGGTTTCTCCGACTGGTATTTACGAATACGAAGCTGCACATGGTACGGTTCAGCGGCACTATTACAAGTATCTGAAGGGTGAGGAAACTTCAACCAACTCCGTTGCAACCATCTTTGCATGGACAGGTGCACTGCGGAAGCGGGGCGAACTGGACAACCTGCCGGAACTGATGCAGTTTGCTGACAAGCTGGAAGCTGCAACCATTCAGACCATCGAAGACGGTGTCATGACAGGCGACCTGTACTTGATTTCCAAGCTGGAAAACAAGAAGAAAGTAAACTCCAAGGAATTTTTGGAAGCCATTCGGGAACGTCTGGACGCAGCGATGCAGTAAATTAACAGCAGTATAAAAAGAATAGGAGTGCAATCCAATGATGCTGAAAGAACCGGTTTCTGACTCTGTTGTTCGGAGACTGCCACGCTATTATCGCTATCTTTCGGAACTGGAGCGAGCAGGTGTTGAACGCACTTCCTCGCAGGCACTGGCAACACAGCTCGGCTCGACTGCATCACAAATTCGTCAGGATTTAAATTGTTTTGGCGGATTCGGACATCAGGGCTATGGCTATCATGTATCAGACTTACGGACACAATTGGGCAGAATCATCGGGCTGGAACAGTGTATGCCGGCGGTTTTAATTGGAGCTGGTCATTTGGGCAGCGTGATTGCCGTCAACATTGATTTTCCAGCCTATGGATTCTATCTGACAGGCATTTTTGATATTGTGCCAACGGTTTGCGGGCAGGTGCTGGGCGGATTGACAGTGCAGCATATGACGCAGCTTTCTGATTTTTGCGAGCAGGTGCATCCAGCAGCAGCGGTACTTTGTATTCCGGAACACGCTGCACAGGCGGTTGCGGATGATTTGGTGCATCTGGGCGTTCATGGATTTTGGAATTTCAGTCACTGCGATTTAGAAGTTGACCGAAATACCATCCAAGTTGAAAATGTTCATCTGGGAGATAGTTTGATGGCGTTATCCTATCGGCTGCACCAAGATGGCGGAAACGAATAGTATGAAAAAAGCAGGAACTGATGAAATGCAGTTTCTGCTTTTTTTTGGAATTTATATCAAAATATGTAAAATATTACAAGGATAGAACCAAAAATTTGTGGGGATTTGCCGAAAAATGAAAAAATGGTTGATTTTTCCGAATGCGTGTGCTATAATAAAAATAATCAGATGGAAAAACGTGGGCGACGAAATGGAAAAAGCGTCGCTTTCTGCATCTGAATTGTGGAAATAGGAGGAATTCAGAATGAAAATGAAGAAAATGTTGGCAATTCTGGCAGCTCTGAGCGTATTGGGAACAACTGGTTTGACCGTTGGTGCAGAAGATACGGCTACCACGACCGAACCGGCAACCGAAGCAATCACCACGACTGAAACCGAGGCAGAAACGACTGCTGCGGAAACAACAGCGGAAACCAAAGCAGAAACTGAAACAACTGTGGAAACAGCTGCTGCGGAAGAAAATCAGACTGTAAAGGAAGAGGGAACTAAGAAAGTTCTTACTTCAAAAACGATTGATTTTGGGCAGCATACCTCAGATCCAAATGTGTTTACAGATGAAACTTTGTCTGTAGAAGTTTATTACCTTTTGAATGAAAATGAAGGACCTGTTTATCTTTCTATTTCAATAAATGGTGTTGCATCTAACTTAACAGGTATTGTTGTAAAGGATTCCTCTCTTGCAGGTGACCCGCCGAGCATTGAAGCTCTTTGCAACATTGATAACTACTTTAAGCAATCTGGAGAAAATTCCATTTCCATTAATGTATGTGGCACATGGACAGAGTATGATTATGTAGGTGGTCAGTTTGTACCAGCTGGCACAGCACCAACTACAACCACCACGACCGCAGCTGAAACAACCACAACCACGACTACAACTACCACAAGTGCAGCAGATTTGGAAGCAGCTGAAAAGGCTCTTTATGAAATTTATGCTGCTAAGTATAAGCCGGCATATGGTATAAAAGAAGATGTAGAATATCATATCGTAGATGGTGTTTTAACTTCTGCAACAATTGTTGTAGATGATGAAAAAGAGAATCTTGTTAAAACCTATTTTGTTACAAAAGATGGAGTAACCTTGATTAATAGCGTTCCGAGAGGCGGAATGGGGTATGGATTTGAAAGCACAGATTTTACTTGTGATGGATACCAGTTTTATGCTCAGTTTGTTCAGCCTGGTTCTGATGGCGATGTTCGCAGCTATTTAACAATTTATGTTTATGATGAAAATGGAAATTTGTCTGTAACAAATATCAATGGCTTGACAGTTGGCACTTGCCTATATGGACAGTTGGAAGACGGTAGCCTTGATTGGCTAGGAAATTATAAGATAAAATTGTCTGATTGTTTGTCTTGGAATGGAGATACCATTACAATCAACAGAAATATTGCTAAATATAACGACTCTTCTCTTACACACGGTGTGGTTACATCTGATAGCACTACATACACCTATGATGCAGCAACTAACACATTTGTAGCCACCAATGGTACAAATAATGGAAGCAATGACGGCAAGACCGACAACGGTTCTGCAAGCAATGCTCCTGCTACAAAGAACACCTCCGGCACACCAAAGACCGGTGACATGACCACCGTTCCAGCGGTTGCAGTGGGTCTGACCTTAACGGCTGCTGGTGTGGTTGCATTCATCAGCAAGAGAAAGAAGTAAATCGCACGAATCATTTTTCTATTTGAATCAAAAACCGCCGCAGGATGGACGATTTCCTGCGGCGGTTTTGTTCTGTAATTATGCGAATTTTTTCAGAAATGCTTCTGGTTTTTGTTCAATCATGCGATTTGCAACAGCATCACACGTTGCAATCAGCATCCGTTCATAGGTGCATTGCAGTGGGGAAACCTGATTTTCATCGCCGGTTTCCAGCCGATTCATACAGCCGCAAGCGTTCGTGCAGCGGTTTTTCAAGGCACATTCCTGACAGCGGTTCGGCGTTGCCTCCCGATTAATCAACTTCCGAACTTTTTCCTTGTCCAGCCCGTGAAAAACATCGCCCAGCAGATAATCTGGGTCGTTGATGAATTGCGTGCAGGGATACAGCGAGCCGTTTGGTGTAACGGGCATCTGCCGTAGACCTAAATGGCAGCGTTCACCGGAGCAGTGTCCCCGAATGCTATCCTGAATTTTCCCGTCAAATGTTCCGAAGTAGAACGGTGTTCCCTGTAGAAATTGCTGTTCGTAGAAGTCTGCCGTTTTCTGTAACTCTGTCTGTAACTGTTCCAGATGGGCATCTGTCCAGTGTACCCGTTTTCCATATGCAAGGGTTGCATTCATGTTGCGAAAGCCGAGCTGATACAGATATTTAACCGAGTCGGTGTAGGTGTCGACTGCCTCCGGAGCAATCGTCATCATCGCATAACTGTTCGGGAGTTGTTCCAGCAGCAATTTTGCATTGCGTTCCAAGTCGGAGAATGTTCCTTTGCCGTCCCGATACCGCCGGCAGCGGTCTTGTCCTGTGCCGTCAAACGATAAACCAATGTGCATGCCGATGGATTTTGCATACTGGATGAAATCCTTGTCTAATAGGGTGCCGTTGGTGGTCATCTTGCATTGAAACGGGATACCAGTTTCTTTGGCGTGCTGCTGACAGCGAGTAACTGCCTTTTGCAGCAAGCCTTTTTCCAGCAGTGGTTCTCCGCCGAAAAAACAGATGCCAGCAGTTGTTCCGCTCTGAAAGATATAGTCGCAGGCAGCGTTTAAAACGGCTTCGGACATGACACAGTCTCGTTTTTCGTGAACGCAGTAGCTGCAATCTAAATTGCATTGGTCAGTGAGGTGGAGTGTAACGTGCAAGAAAACCCCTCCCTTATGGCTGTTCTGGGGCAGCAGTTGTGGTGGCTGTAGTCGGTTGTGGCGTGGTAAGAGCACCTTCAAACATGGGTTCGGTTGTGGTAGTTGTAGTGGGTTGTGGTGTCGTGAGAGCCCCTGCAAGCATTGGTTCAGTTGTCGTAGTTGTAGTGGATTGTGATACAGGGAAAGTTCCTTCCAGTATGGTTGTCGTTTCCTGTGGTATGATAATGTCTCCGGCTAATACAGGTTCAGTTGTAGTTGTCGTGGGTTGCGGTGTTGTGAGAGCGCCCTCAAACATGGCTTCTGTTGTGGTGGTTGTAACAGGTGGTGTGGAAATCGTTGTTTCCTGTGGAATTGCTGCCGCTCCGCTCATTGCGGTTGTGGTCTGTGCAGTCGTGGCAGTTGTGCCGGGCTGCGGTGGGTCAACTGGTGTAACAGGTAAGTTTCCGCATCCGTTTAAGAGTGTCGTTGCAGCAAGTAGCGTTGCTGCTTTTGCCAGATAGGCAGGAGCTTGATACTCCTTCATCGGTTTCCATTGCATGACGCAACATCCTTTCTTTCTTTTTTCATAAAGCATCCCCAAAATATCAGGAATCCGAACTTGTCACCGCATCCGATTCAGAAATGTCAATTTCCCCAGCCAATTGCAGCAGTTCTGATGTGGTTGAAGTGGTTGTTGTCGGGGCAGTTGTTTCGACTTCTCCAGCAAGTGCTGTCTGTGTTGGTTCAGAATTAGACGGCTGTCCGCTGCATCCGCCGAGTACAGTTGCAACAGCGAGCAGGGCAGCTGCTTTTTTCAGGTAGGCAGGCAGTTCCGCCTTGGAAACAGGACTCCATTGCATGGCAATTCTCCTTTGAAACAGAAATTTTAGAAATTACTTTACAAAAACAGTTTAACATTTTTTAAAATACCTGTCAAGACGGCTGTACGAAGAAAATGACAAATCTAATGAAATTCTATAAAAAATGAACAAAAATGCATTTCAGAAAGTAAGGTTTTTAGAGCCGCAGAGTTGTTTTTTTAGGGCAGCAGCATCAGAGATGCAGAGAAAAGCCGACTGCCCTTTTCAATTTACAGGAAATTTTTAAAAAAGAAAAAACAGTTGATTTTTTTAACAAAACGTGCTATAATAAAATTAGACAGATGAAAAAATAGTTGTGGCTAATGATAAAATGACTTTTTTTACATCTGAATATGAAAACAGGAGGGATTCAGAATGAATACTAAGAAAATGTTGGCGATTCTGGCAGCTTTGAGCATGCTGGGTACAACAGGTTTGACCGTTGGAGCAGAAGACACTGCTGCAACAGAACCAACAGTGGAAACAGTCGTTACAACGGAAGCCGAAGCAGAAACAGCCGTTTCGGAAATTGCAGAAACAAGAACAGAAACCACTGCTGTGGATGAAGCAAAAATGGAAGTCAACGAAACTACGGTAACAGAAGAAACAGCAATCACCACGACAATTGTACAATCCGAAGAACCCACCTCCACGACGACTGCGGTAAAAAGTGATGCAGATGGTGTTGAAACAACAGTAGCAGTAACTGGAACAGAATCTGCTTCTGTTACGACGACGACCACGTATTCCGCAGAAGAAACTTCAAAAATTATGGAAGAACTGCAAAAGCAGATCGATAATTTGATCGATGAGATTCAGTCCGGCTCTAATCCTGACTTGCTTCCGGATGAAGAAAATGTAGAGATGCTTCCGGACTATTCGAGCGATAACATTCTTCAGCTGGAGGATGGAACATGGATCGGCACGTATCATACATACTATGTTGACGAAGAGGGCTATACTTATCAAGTCGTTTATTATGTAAAGACGGATGGAACAAAAGATATTTTCTACGTGACCTACTATGACGATTTTGATCACAATGATGCATTGGTTTGCTCGGACAATCCGTTTTATGATGAATTTTATGTGCAGTTCACAACATTCTACAAAACCTTGGAGAATACAAGTGACTACTATGTTCTTTATTGTGCAACTGATGCAGGGGTCAATCCAACCATGTATGTCGTTGTAGAAATGACAGATGGAAATCTGGTATTCTATGCAATTTCTCAGGATGGAATCCAGCAGGTTGACAAGATTCCGACCTTTGAATTTGATGACGATTCCAAAAAGCCGAATGATTCGGCACGCCCGACTGCTGCCGTACAGAAATCAACAAGTAGCACACCAAAAACAGGTGACACGGCGACTGCTCCAGCGGTTGCAATCGGCTTGACTTTGACGGCTGCCGGTGTTGTTGCATTCCTGAATCGAAAGTATAAGTAAAATCATGGTGTTTGTTCCGTTCTGGAACTTATATCAAAACACAAAACCGCCGCAGAATGGATGATTTCCTGCGGCGGTTTTGTGTTTTATCGCTTTGATTTAGTCGATGCGTTCCAGCAATGCCACTGCATGAACGGCAATGCCCTCTCCCGAGCCAGTAAAGCCTAATTTTTCCTCTGTTGTAGCCTTGACGCTGACATCTGAAACGGGAATCTCACAGCAGGCAGCAATGTTTTCCCGCATCGCAGAAATGAATCCGGCTAACTTCGGACGCTGGCATAAAATTGTTGCATCCAGATTGCCGACCTGATAGCCCTCGTTTCGAACCAATTGAACGACTTCTTTTAAAAGCAGCATGCTGTCTGCTCCAGCATAGCGAGGGTCAGTATCCGGAAAATGTTTGCCGATGTCGCCCAGTGCAACCGCTCCCAGCAGTGCATCAGAAATGGCATGCAGCA
>ERZ773245.1753-NODE-1753-length-14050-cov-2.993998_pt1 | contig 14050 bp, 13 predicted proteins | sample MGYA00580988_ERZ773245 | MGnify/ENA primary metagenome ERZ773245 (study PRJEB29015, sample SAMEA2737792) | human gut metagenome | biome: human gut; feature: human-associated habitat; material: faeces | place: China | collected 2012 ... | reverse complement strand
GTCTCCCATTTCGCCTTCGATTTCGGCCTTCGGCACCAAAGCGGCGACCGAGTCGATGACGATGACGTCAAGCGCACCGGAGCGAATCAGCATGTCAGCGATTTCGAGGGCCTGCTCGCCGTTATCCGGCTGGGAGACGATGAGTGAGTCGGTGTCCACGCCGAGCTTGCGGGCGTAGGCCGGGTCGAGCGCGTGTTCGGCATCGATGTAGGCCGCCACGCCGCCCTTCTTCTGGGCATTGGCCACCACATGCAATGCGAGCGTGGTCTTACCGGATGATTCGGGGCCGTAGATCTCCACGATGCGGCCCTTGGGTAGGCCGCCGATGCCGAGCGCCATATCGAGAGCCAACGAACCGGTGGGAATCACCTCGACGTTCTGCTCGGGCTGGTCGCCCAGTCGCATTGCGGAACCTTTGCCAAAACTCTTCTCGACCTGCGCCAGCGCGGTGTCCAGCGCCGCCTTGCGCTTGGGATCGAGCTCGTGCTTGTCCTCGGCTGCCGGGTCCTTGGCCGGCTTGGTCTCAAGTGCCATGATCTTCTCCTTGTCGAAGTCGTGTGCGAATCGGATGCCTCCACCGTATGACGGACATGCCATGTGAGGCAATCCAAACCAACCATTGTGGTTCCAGCTTGCCCGAGCTTGGCCACCTGGCCTCCTTAAGCCCTACTGCGGTAAGGATTATGGCAGATGGCAAGCACCCTGTGCACACGTATGCGGCTTCTTGTCACTGTGGATAACTATAACCACACACACGAACATTTGTTCGAATTTGGCGTGCAACACGCCGAAATCGCCAATTTCACGATTCAGCGACTCCGTAATCCCGCAGTGTCAGACGGCGGGCATGGGCGGCGCGTTATGATCGTGGCCCCAACGCTTGGAGTCCGGAACCTCCATTTGGTCGCAGAGCACATTCCAGACCACGCGTGGCTCCTCCCCCGCGTCCAGCGCCTCGACCACGGTCATATTCGCCAGTTTGGGCATCCGTTGATCACGCGACAGCGAACGACCGTAGGTCCGACCGAACACCTCTTCAAGTAATTCCCAGAATTCCCGTTCACGCATACACGCCAGTGTGCCACCAACCGCAGGACAGCAAAAACCCGCATCGCCACAAGCGATACGGGTTCACAGCTAGACATAGATTACGGGACGCGGCTTCACACCGCCAACCGATCAGCCCTCGACCGAGTCGAGATAATCAGCCACCATGCGCAGCATGCGCGAAGTGGAGACTCCGAGCGCATCGGCGATGGAGCTCAGCAGTTCGGAGCTGGCTTCCTTCTGTCCACGTTCGACTTCGGAAAGGTAGCCTAGCGAAACGCCTGCCTTCTCGGAGACTTCACGCAACGTGCGGCGATCGCGCGTGCGCAGCTCGCGCAGCACATGACCGATAGCACCACGCAGCGAAAACTCGCGAGGCTCCTCCTCAGCCACCACGGGCTCGGCGGCGGCAGTCGGCTTGTACGACGGCGAATCCTCATCCCACATACGTTCACGAACGGCTTGACGCTGATCCTTGGCCTTCTTGGCGGCCTGTGCCTTGAGCACCTGCTGCTGGGCGAACATCACCGCACGGCGCTGGGCCGGAGTCAGTTCACGCATACGGGCGACACCCGGCTGCACAGCCATCGGCTTCTTGGCGGCCACATCCATCTGTTCGTTCACTCGGGTCATCGTTTCCATCGCCATCGCCCCTTCCCAGGTCGGTTCAGTGTTTCCACTATGTACAACACGACAACCCAACGGTTTTATTCCTTAAAACTTGCTGTGAATAGACTCAAGTTTTGCAGAACGTGGAATACGGTGAGGCGACGAACCTCTTCGCGCATGCCATCAAGATGGAGTTCGACGGCTTTGAGCACTTCGGCATGGTCCGCGGTGAGGCTTGCGGGGATGCGCAGGCCCACATACACCAGTCCGGCCGGCTTGTCACCGTCCGGACCGGGGCCGGCCACGCCGGTGGTGGAAAGGCCGATGATTCGGTCGCCGTATTCCGGCTGGCTGTATAGGCGAGCGGTACCGACGGCCATCTGCCGGGCGACTTCGGGGTGTACGGCACCTTCTCGATCCAATAGGGCCTTGTCCACGTGCAGGATCGAGGCCTTGGCATTGATGTCGTAGGTGACAGCGGAGCCCAACAACACGTTGGAGGCGCCGGGAATACGCACGAACGCATCGGCAAGCAGGCCACCGGTCAGGGATTCAGCGCAGGCGATTTTCGTATTGTTCGCCTCGCAAATCTTGAGGATGCCGGCCGCGAGACTGTCGCACAATTCCCGCATTGGAATATCCGTCACTTCCGCTTCGGGGCGACGAACGTGTTGTACAGGTACACGGCACCCGAGTAGAGGCACAAGACCAATGCCACGTAGATGATGGCGTAGGTCAGGAAGTAGTAAGCGGTCATCCAGAACGGCGTGGCTTGTCCGTTACCCAGAGACCAGAACGGCAGCAGCAGCATGGACAGACCCACGCACTGGAATACGGTCTTGAGCTTGCCGGGCCATGCGGCGGCGATGACTTTGCCGCCCGGACGCTCCATGACGAAGAAACGCATAACGGTGATACCAATTTCGCGAATCAGGAACAGGATGGTTACCCACCAGCCGAGCTCGCCGAACGCGGAGCATACAATCATTGCGCCGCAAGTAAGCAGCTTATCCGCGATCGGATCCATGAGCTTGCCCATTTCGGTGACCTGATTGTATTTGCGGGCCATCCAACCGTCGATTTTATCGGTGGACGCGGCGATGATGAACAGCACCGCGGCGACCCAGCGCATGGTCAGGTTGTTCTCACCCCAGGCACCGGCGAGAATGTCGAGTGTCAGGAAAAACACCACGAGTACGATGCGCGAGTAGGTGACCAGGTTCGGCGGCGCGTTCCATCCGTCGAACAGCGATGATTTGGGCGATGACTGCTTGTCCATTGTGTTCTCATCCATAGTGTTCACGTTACCCCCACACTTCTACCTTGAGTGAGTATTGGCTGGATATTGACTGCCATTATTCGGGAATCAGGTTGCGTGCTGATGGCCGCGTGGCCGCGCTTCTCTCTCCGCCCCTTCGGGGCACCTCCCTCATCAGAGGAAGGTCGATGGGTGAATTATTCGCCGAGTTCGGGCTGTTGCGGGGCGGTGGCTTCGAGCGAGCTGGTTTCGCCTCGGATGAAGGCGAGCACCTGCGGCAGGTCCTGCGGCTGGACGAGCACTTCGCGGGCCTTCGAGCCTTCGGACGGCCCGACCACGCCACGCGATTCGAGCAGGTCCATGAGTCGGCCGGCCTTGGCGAAGCCGACCCTGAGCTTGCGCTGCAGCATCGAGGTGGAGCCGAATTGGCTGGTGACCACGAGTTCGGCGGCCTGCAGCAGCACGTCCATGTCGTCGCCGATCTCCTCGTCGGGCTCCATGCTGTCTTTCTTTTCGGCTTCCTTGGCCATCTGTTCGATGTCTTCGCGGTATTTCGGCTTGCGCTGGGTGCGCACGAACTCCACGGCCTTGCGAATCTCGGATTCGGACACCCACGAGCCCTGCACACGAATCGGCTTGGCGGAACCCATCGGCAGGAACAACGCATCGCCCTGACCAATCAGGGTCTCGGCACCGACCGTGTCAAGAATGACTCGCGAATCGGTGGCGGACGAGGTGGCGAACGCCAGTCGGGATGGAATGTTGGCCTTGATCAGACCGGTGACCACGTCCACGGACGGACGCTGGGTGGCGAGCACCAGATGCACACCGGCGGCTCGTGCCAGCTGGGTGATGCGCTGGATGGAGCTTTCCACATCGTTCTTGGCCACCATCATAAGGTCGGCCATCTCGTCGACCACCACGAGGATGTACGGATAGGGGGCCACCTTGCGCTGGGAGCCGGCGGGCGCATGTACCTTGCCGGCGCGCACGGCCTCGTTGAAGTCCTTGACGTGGCGGAATCCGAAGAATTCGAGGTCGGAGTAGCGTGCATCCATCTCTTTGACCACCCATTCGAGGGCCTGTGCGGCTTTCTTCGGATCGGTGATGATCGGGGTCAGCAGGTGCGGGATGCCTGCGTAGGCGGACAGTTCCACGCGCTTGGGATCCACCATGATCAGACGCACCTGTTCGGGCGTGGCACGCATGATGATCGAAGTGAGCATCGAGTTGATAAAACTCGACTTACCGGAACCGGTGGCACCGGCCACCAGCAGGTGCGGCATCTTGGTCAGGTCGGCGGTCACGAAGTGGCCTTCGACGTCCTTGCCGATGCCGGAGAGCATCGGGTTCGGGTCGCCCACGGCCTTGTCGGAGCGCAGTACGTCGCCCAAGTGCACGATTTCGCGATCCTCGTTCGGGATTTCGATGCCGATGGCGGACTTGCCGGGAATCGGTGAAAGGATACGCACATCCGAACTGGCCACCGCGTAGGCGATGTTGCGCGGCAGGTTGGTGACTTTCTCCACCTTGACGCCGGGGCCAAGCTCGACCTCATATTGGGTGACCGAGGGACCACGCAGGAAGCCGACGACTTTGGCATCCACGTTGAACTGTTCGAAGGTGGAAGTCAGCGCCCGGATCACGCGATCGTTGGCCGGGGTGCGCATCGCATGGGGCTGGCCTTTGGTCAGCAGGTTCAGGTCGGGCAACTGATACGGCCTATTGGCGTCGTCGTCTGTATCGTTGCCGGCGGTGGCATTCGGCTGGCCGCCCGTATTGGGCACGCCCTGGCCGACTCCGCTGCCGTCCGCATCGGCACCCGCGTAGGCTCCGGTCGCGGCTGCCGCAGCCGCGGCACCGGCGGCTCCGGCCGCTCCCATCGCACCGGCTGCCCCTGCGAGCGCGACAGTACCGGCCTGGGCGGCACTGGGTGCCCACGGGTCGTCTACCGCTCCCCCACCGGGCATGGCGACGGTCTGGCCACTGGTGATGACGCGGGTTCGGGAAGCGTCGCCATCATCTGCATCGGCAGCAGGCGCAGGGCTGGATAGGTGCGGACGGCCGTCGTACGAAGACGATGCAATGGTTCGCGCACCGATAATCTCGCCGGTCATCGGATCGACCACCGGGGTTTCGGCGGTGGCACCATGCTGGCTGGCGGCACGGTCGAATGGATCGTCGGCAGCATACTTGTCAAGAGTTTTGTCGTCTTCGGTCTTGGATTTGCGGCCGAACAGTCGTGCGAACAGGCTGGGCCGTGCATCGCCGGCCTGATCGTCGTCGTTGCCGTCATCGTCGCCGTCATGCGAGGGAACACCGTCGGCAAAGGCGAGAGTGGTATCTCCCACACGGACCTCGTTGGGGAACTGGCTGGCGCTCCCATCCGTCTCCTGGCCCATCGGCACATACGGTTTGCGTTGGATTTTAGCGGCGATTTTGCGCGCATCCTCCGGCAAATCGGTGACGTGGGTGCCGGTAATCATCAGCAAGGAGAACAGGCCGACGACCACGAAAATGATGATGGCGAACACGTTGGAAAGGCCCCAGGCGAGCGGTGAGCCGAGGAAGAAGCCGAACAGGCCGCCGGCGGATTGCAGAATCGTGATGTCGAATCCGGTGTGGTCGGCGGCGATCGCCACGTCGATGATCGAACAAATCGACCACATGAGCAGCACCCAACCGGTGACCACACGCGGGTTATTGGACCCTTTACCGGAATTGCGCATGAGTCGGAAGGCCACGGCGGCGAGCAACACCGGCAGCACGACGCTCATCAGACCAAGCACACCGGCCGCGATGGCGTGAAGCAGCTGGCCGAATGGACCGCTGACGCGGAACCATTCGGACGCGCAGAACAGTACGGCGAGCACGAGCAGCAGGAAGCACAAACCGTCACGACGGTAGGCTGGATCGTATTCGCCGACGCCGGTGACGGCGCGTACGCCGGAGCCGAACGCGCGCGGAATCGCGAGCAGGATCTTCTTCCACAACGGCTCAGGTTCGAGGTCAAGCTCGGGCTGGACCTTGGTTTCGCCATCATGGGTAGACCCGTTGTCTTTGGATTTACGGGGTTTGGTGCTGTTGGAGGATGCTGTTCGTGCCATATCGGGTCTGATTCTACTAGTACGGGGGTGCATGGTTGGTGACGACACCGTGACGATATGGTCGATTGACGAATCCCGACAGCCGATTCGCCGCGTTCGTCTGAGTCGATTCCCCGCTGGGGCGCGAATATGCCTTATCATGGGTTGCATGACACCCGCAGAGCGTGCGAGCGCAGTCGCATTTGCACTCAAGAACTGCGCACTGGAAGCGATGACGCCGGGCGAGGCAACGATGCGCGCCGCGGCTGCCTACGAACGCGGCTTGAAGCCCGTGACCCATCTCATCGACGTGGCGGACGAACAGACTGCCATGCGTCTGCGCGCCGCCGCCGACCCTGCCGGAAAGGATCGTCTGGCTGCCGGCAGTCTGGATGATCATGCCACGGATCGGGCGGATGCGGTGTTCGCACGTACCGTGTTGTTGGCGGAACGTCGATGGAATCCGTCTGGCGACTTGGATGAGCTGACCGCCATTCATAAGGGGCTGTTCGAAGGCGTGTTTGAGGATGCGGGCAAGTTGCGTACCTCAAACACCACACGCGAGGTGACGAACGACCGGGCTCGGGCCGCGAATCCTGAGGCGTTCTTCCCGGCTGGGCTCATTGAGACCGGCGCGCACAACATCGCGATGGAGTTGGCGGACAAGCGCAACCTGCATGCGTTGGATCGCGACGTGTTCGTTCACGCGTTCGCTTCTATTTATGATGAGCTCGGTTATCTGCATCCGTTCCGTGGCGGCAATGCGATGGTGCTGCGTATATTCGGTTCACGCTTGGCGCATGACGCCGGCTGGGATCTCGACTGGGGCTCAGTGACGCGCGAAGAGTATCGCTCCGCCAAGCACTCGGCATATCGGGGCGACACGTCTGCACTGGAGACGATGTTCGACGCGATACTACGCCCGGCGAATCCGACGCGCGTGTTCTTGATCGCCGGCTGGAATCAGGGGCCTGCACACTGATTGCGGGTGATGCATCGGCCTTTGGCTGATTCCTACGCCGTGATATCCCCCAGATGATGCTGGGTGTATTCGTCGGCTCGGGCGTCGATCGGGTCGTAGTCGCCGGCGTCGGCGTGCGCGATAATGGCCATCGCGTTGTCGACCAGTTTCGGGTTCAGGGCCTGCAGCCAGTGGATGCGCGGGTCACGGCCGAACCATCCCATCTGTTTGCGGGCGAGTCGCTTGGTTTTCTGTGCGATGTCCGCGAAGGCGTCGTTCACATCCCAGATGCTGTCCAGCAGGTCGATGATCTGCTGATAGCCGAGCGCACGTACGGCGGTGGCACCCAGATGCGGGCGCAACCGTTCGACTTCTTCGATGAACCCATCGTCATACATCTGCTTGGTGCGCAAATCGATGCGATGGTCCAAATCCGGGCGGTCCAGGTCGAGTCCGATCTGCACGGACGGAATCACGTACCGGTAGCGCGGCAGACTGGCCGAATACGGTTTGCCGGTAAGCTCGATGACCTCCAGCGCACGGATGGTGCGGCGTGGATTGCGTGGGTCCATGCGCGCGGCGGCCTCGGGGTCTTTGGCCCGCAACTCGTCGAACAAAGCACCGGCACCCTCGGTTTTCTCGCGTTCCTCAAGACGTGTGCGCACGTCGGGATCGGTGCCGGGGAAGGTGATGTCATCGATGGCCGCTCTGGCGTACAAGCCGGAGCCGCCGACGAGAATCGGCCGGATGCCACGTGATTGCAGGTCGGCGATGGTCTCGCGCGCAAGCTGCTGGAATCGGGCCACGCTCATCGTGTCTTCGGGGTCGATGATGTCGATGAGATGGTGCGGCACGGCCGCCTGTTCCTCGGCGGTGGGTTTGGCGGTGCCGATATCCATGCCACGGTACATCTGGTAGGCGTCCGCGTTCACGATTTCGGCCCGCTCCCCCGCTTCGGCCAGACGCCGGGCGATGGCGATGCCCAACCCCGTCTTGCCGGACGCGGTGGGACCGACGATGGAGACGACTCGTTGCGTCATATACGCCCCCTCAGTGCCGCACGGAATAGGTCTGGCCGGCGGCCACGTCGGGGTCGGCAAGCAGATTATGGCGGCCGGCGTGTGTGACGGTGGCCGTGACGAAATCGCCGATTTCAGGTACCGGTTCGCCTTCAGGCACGCCGATGTGCACCAGCACGCCGGTTTTCTCGCGGCCGGTGACACGGTGGGTGTCGGTGTCCTTCTTGCCGAGTTTGCCGGTAATCATCACTTCGACGTCGCGGCCCTCGAATGTGGCGAGGTTCTCTTCGGTGATCTGCTCCTGCAACGCCACCAGACGGTCGAACCGGTCCTGCACCACGTCGCGCGGAATCTGTTCCATTGCGGCGGCCGGCGTGCCGGGGCGTGGCGAGTAGATGAACGTGAACGCCGAGGAGAAGCGCGCCTGGCGCACCACGTCCATGGTCTGCTGGAAGTCCTCTTCGGTTTCGCCGGGGAAGCCGACGATGATGTCGGTGGAGATCTGCGCGTCGGGCATGGCGGCGCGGATGCGGCCCAGTATGTCGAGGAACTTGGCGGAGCGGTAGGAGCGGCGCATCGCGCGCAGGATGCGGTCGGAGCCGGACTGCAGCGGGAAGTGCAGCTGGTGCATGATGTTCGGCGTTTCGGCCATCGCGGCGATGACGTCGTCGGTGAAGGCGGCCGGGTGCGGCGAGGTGAAGCGCACGCGTTCGAGACCGTCGATGGTGCCGCAGGCGCGCAACAGCTTGCTGAAAGCGTATCGATCGCCAATACCATAACCGAACGAATTCACGTTCTGGCCGAGAAGCGTAACCTCCTTGGCACCATCGGCCACACATTGGCGAATCTCATCAAGAATGTCACCGGGGCGGCGGTCCTTTTCCTTGCCTCGCGTGGTGGGCACAATACAGAACGTGCAGGTGTTATTGCAGCCCACGGAAATCGCCACCCACGAGCTGATGCGGGAGGCGCGGGCGGCGGGAAGCTGGCTCGGGAACTGCCGCAATTGTTCAGTGACCTGGACCTGCGCCTTGCCGGTCGCACGATTCTGATCCAACAGCTTGGGCAGATCTTCGATGTTCTTGGTACCGAACACCGCGGAAACCCATGGCGCAGTATCCGCGATCTTCTTGCGGTCAAGCTGGGCCATGCAGCCGCCAACGGCGATCTGCAGGTTCGGCCGAACCAGTTTGACGCGATTGAATCGGCCAATGGTGCCATACATGCGTTCGGCTGCGTTCTCGCGTACCGCACAGGTATTGAGCACCAGCAAATCGAGGTCATTGTCATTGATCTGGTCCTCGGTTGCAGGCACGTAGCCATTGGCCTCCAGCACGCCGGCGATGCGCTCGGAATCGTGCACGTTCATCTGGCAGCCGAGCGTATGGATATGGAACACGCCCTTGCCGCGTTTCCCCAGCAAACCATCGGTTCCATCGGCTGCAATCGAGGCGCGCTCCGCCTCGGTCATCATGTCTTCATTCATAACGACCGATTCTATCGACGGGGTTCGTCATGCTCCGGTCACGTATGCCATTGGTTGTCACGATGTCAAATTATGGGTTCTTGGAAAGATTCCCCGCGAACGTCCAGATTGGCTGGAATCCGCCGAGTATATTGGTGGACGTGATACTTGACCGACATAGCCGACTCAAAACCTCCGATCTGCAAGCCCGTCTCAAAGCGTTGGATCTTCCGGGAGGCACCTTCACTCCCGAACAGGTCGTTGAATTCGTTGACCTCATGCAGGTGTATGAAGGCGCGATGTACGAGATCAGCACCAAACTGGAGATTCTCGACGACGAGTTCCAGGTGCGGTTCAGCCATGACCCGATACATCATATGGAACGCCGTCTGAAGTCGGTGAGCTCGATCATCGGCAAACTGGAGCGCAAGGGTCTGCCGATCGGCGTCAATTCGATTAAGGATAATCTGTTCGATGTGGCCGGCATCCGCGTGATCTGTAATTACCGCGACGACGTGTATTCCGTGTCCAACTATCTGTCGTCGCAGTCCGATATTCAGGTGCTGCGCGTCAAGGATTACATCAAGAACCCGAAACAGAACGGGTATCGTTCATTGCACGTAATCTACGCGGTGCCCGTGTTCCTCTCCTCGGGCGCGCATTACACGCCGGTGGAGGTGCAGTTCCGCACCATCGCCATGGATTATTGGGCGTCGCTGGAGCATGCGCTGCGCTACAAGACCGATTTGCCGGACAACAAGCTCGCCGAGCATTCCCAGACGCTGCTCGACTGCGCGCGCTCATTGCAGAACATCGAGGTACAGATGCAGAACATCCACCGCGACATCAACGGCGCGCCGCAAGTGGGCGAAGCGCCTAAGACCTCGGACTGAGGTGCTATGGAATCGGCCTGCGGCCGATTCATTCACCGTTGCGGCCACTTCGGCAGCCTGGCCGGCGCTTGGGCCAGTAGGGTGCCGAGGAAGATGAGGGCGCAGCCGAGGTAGCCGCGCGGGGTCATCACTTCACCGAGAAGCAACGCACCGCCTACCGCCGAGAAGAACGATTCGAGGCTCATCAGCAGGCTGGCTCGCGTCGGTGGCACCCATTGCTGGCCGACCACCTGCAAGGTGTACGCGATGCCCACCGAGCCGATGCCGGCGTACAGAATCGGAATCCAGGAATGAGCAGCGCCGGCCCAGTCGACCGAGCCTTCGATCAGCGAACCCGCCCAGCTCAGCACGGCGGTGGTGCAGAACTGGCCGAATGAAAGCTTGATGGCGTCCACGGTGCCGCCCAAAGTATCGATCACCAGAATATGCACGGCGAACAGCACGGCCGTGAACACGAGCAGGATATCCGCCAGGCCGATCGAACCGAAACCATCGGTGATGCACAGCAGATAGAAGCCGGCGATGGACAGCGCCACGGCCACGAACACCAGCATGCCGATGCGCCGGCGCAGGAACACGAAGGCCAGCAACGGCACCATCACGATGTACATGGCGGTCAGGAATCCCGCACGGCCGGCCGATTTGCCGTACAGAATGCCATACTGCTGCAGGGTGCTGGCGGTGAACAGCACGATGCCGCAGATCACGGAAATGACCACCGGGTTGGCGAGCAATCGCGCCACGGCCGAATCGGGCTTGTTCGCATTCAGCTTGGCACCGGTGATGGTAACGACGTCGGATGCACCGTTCGATGCGGCATCTGTGGAGACGGCCACGGATGCCTCGGTCCCAACGACATCGGCCCCGGCTGTATCGCCCTTATCCGCGCTCCCCCGGCCACGCATCCACAGCAGAATCGGCACCAAAGACAGTGCTCCCAGCGTGAAGCGCGCGGCGTTGAAGAACATCGGCGACATCGAATCCATGCCCTGGACCTGCGCCACGAACGCAAAACCCCAGATCAGCGCGGTCAACAACAGGCTCAGCATGCCTACGAGTTCTTGTCTTTTCACGGGGAGCCAGCCTAACGTGCGAATGTGACAGACATGAAAAAGCCCGGCCACAATGTGGTCGGGCTGTGACGTTTGACGGGCAGGCTACATGCCGCTCGCCAATCGGCTGTCGAGGCTAGTCCCTGTTGCCGAGCAGCTGCAGGATGTACAGGAACATGTTCACGAAGTCGAGGTACAGGTTCAGGGCGCACAGGATGGAGATCTTCTTGACCATTTCCGGGCCCTGGGCCTCGTATTCGGTCTGCAGCGCGCGCGTGGACTGCGCGTCGTAGATGGTCATGCCGGCGAACAGGATCAGGCCGATGGCGCAGACGATCTTGGTCATGCCGTCGACCTGCACGAAGGCGAGCACGATCTGCGAGATGATGAGCACAATCAGGCCGATCATCAGGATCGGGCCGGCCTTGAGCATGTTGAACTTGGTAGTCATGCCGAACATGGTCAGCGCAAAGAAGAACGCGGCGGTGACACCGAGTGCCACGCCGATCGAGCCGAGGTCGTAGACCATGAAGATCGAGCTCAAGGTGAAGCCCATCAATGCGGCGTACACATAGAACATGACGCGCGCGGTGGCCGACTTCATCTTGGTGACGCGCATGCCGAGCACCACGGCCAGGGCAATCTGCACCACGCACAGGCCGATGAGGCCCACCATGCCGGTGGCCATGAGGAAGCTGTAGTAGGCTCCGGTGATCTGGCCGAGCACGGCGACCACGGCGGTGACGAGGATGCCGATGGTCATCTCGCCGTACACCTTGGTCACTGAGACTCGGCGGGCTTCCTCATAGTTGTAGGTCATCGTCGTGTTGATGGTGGCCGCACCCGCACCGGCACCAGTACCCTGCGGCACGTATTGGTAGGTGGGAGCGCCCTGCGGCTGGGCATAGTAGTTCTGGCCGTAACCGGACTGTGCGTATTGCTGGCCATATCCAGACTGTTGGGCGGCGTTGTAATCAGGCGTGTTGTATTGCGGGTTGTATTGCCCGTTGTTCTGGGGCTGCTGACCGAATGTCATAATCGCTCCTTTAGCGTTTGTTCCAGTACCAATCTTAGAGGAACAAAGCTGAACATTCCATGAATATGATCGATCGGCTCGTTCTGCTCATCTCAAAGCGTAACGGGCGTTTCCACCATGCGCGTGGCATGCACTTGAGATTCGATTGACATTCGATCGCAGCTTGGACCGCCGCGCGATTCACTGCAACGTGAAGGTATGCGTCACCTTGGTGTCTTGATCCGTTGATAGGAACGCAGTGACATCCACCGTAATCGGCGAATCGTCTTGCAGCACATAGCCCAGCGTCACCGTTGCCGCGGTCCCGGGCTGTGTTTGGGCCAAATACGAATTCGCGTCATAGCCTTCAGGCTGATCGAAGTATACTGCCGTCTCCAGTTCGGTGCCGTTCTGGAACACGTTCGGGTGAGCCAAAGTGGCGAACGAGTTGTTCTTGGACGTGTTGTTCGTCCATTCATAAGTCACCAGAGCGGTGGGCTTGCCGTTATAGTCGTTGACGCTTTTCACGGCGGAGACTATTTTCACGTGGGCACCTTCGATATCGCCTTCCAAATCCTGCTCGCCCTGCGCTTTCTGCTCGGATGCCTTGCTCTTGGAGGCATCAGACGATTTGCCCGCGGACTTTGATGATGAGGATTGCCCTTGGACTCCTTAATGGAATCGTCAATGGCCTTGCTGGCAGCGGACTGCATGGCCAGCGTGATCACAATGGCCAACACCGACAGCACCGCCGCCACAATGGACAGCACCTTGCCGCGTTTCTTGCCCCGGAAGGTGCCCACTATGGCGATAATCGCCAGTATGACGCCGATGAAGCCAAGGATTGCGGCGATATTGTTGACGATGGGAATAAAACTCAGCACCAAACCCAACGCGCCAAACACCACGGCCGCGATGCCGCAGATGGTGGTATGCAGATGTTGCGGTTGCGGCGGCTGAGGCTGAGGCTGTTGTGGCTGGTACTGCTGTGGGGATGAGGGAACCGGCTGCGGGGCGATGTTGTGGTTGGACATGATGTGCTCCTTCTCGTATCTTCCCCGAAATAGGGATGTGAGCACGACGCTACCGGCCGCGAAACAGCGACGTTAGTGGACGAACGGTCATTGTTCGTTGCCTGTTCGGGCAATACGGAGGTGATAACGGTGCCCGCATGTCCAGTGGCGGGGGCCGGATGCAGGTCATACAGTGGAAAGCATGACGAACCCACAACGCGCCGCCGGGCCATACCCCGGTTTCCGACCCGGCTCACGGCCTGACGCTCGCCCTATGCCCGGCACGGGGTCCCCGGTTCCTACACCGGATACGGACGAGGTGCCCGTGACTACGCGCGTATGGTGTTCGGTCGTTATGGTGCCATTGGCCAGTTTCATGTGCATGGCGCAAACCTCGTTCTTCGCCCAGAATTTTGCGCAGGATTCCGCAGGATACACGCTGATGGTCCTCTGCACCTTGCTGGCATTCCCGGCAGGGTTCCTGCTCTTGGCCCGCAGCGAATACCCGGAGGCGACGTTCTGGATCGCCTGCGCGCTGGTGGTCGTGTTCCCGTATGACTCGCTCATCGCACTGATGGCGATGACCTCATTGCTCGCCCGTCGTTCAAACCGGAACACGACCATCCGCGCCA
>ERZ773245.1742-NODE-1742-length-14167-cov-11.519983_pt1 | contig 14167 bp, 8 predicted proteins | sample MGYA00580988_ERZ773245 | MGnify/ENA primary metagenome ERZ773245 (study PRJEB29015, sample SAMEA2737792) | human gut metagenome | biome: human gut; feature: human-associated habitat; material: faeces | place: China | collected 2012 ... | reverse complement strand
GTGTAATCTCTACTTCTGAATTAGTAAACAATACATTAGGTAACGCTAACCCTGCATTGGGCGAAGACGCTTTCCAACGTATCATCAAAGAAAAACACGATGCCAACATCATGTTCTTGATCCAACAAGCTAACATTCGTTCCAGCGAATTGAAGACTGCTAAAGAATTCAACAAAGAAGTAGCTAACGTTAACGAAGCTGCTAACAAGAAGATCAGCAACATCGAAGTTTCTGCATACGCTTCTCCTGATGGTGGTGTAAGCTTGAATACTACTCTTGCTGAAAACCGTGAAGGCAACACAACTAAGATGTTGAGCAAAGACCTGAAAAAAGCAAAAATCGATGCTCCGATCGATGCTAAATATACTGCACAGGACTGGGAAGGTTTCCAGGAACTGGTCAGCAAATCCAACATCCAGGACAAAGAGTTGATTCTCCGCGTTTTGTCAATGTACTCTGATCCTGAACAAAGAGAACAGGAAATCAAGAATATCTCTTCTGTATACAGCACTTTGGCAGAAGAAATCCTTCCGCAACTGCGTCGTTCTCGTCTGACTTTGAACTATGACGTAATCGGTAAGTCTGACGAAGAAATCGCATCTTTGGCTGACAGCGATGCTAAGCAACTGAACATCGAAGAACTGCTGTATGCAGCTACTCTGACTAACGATCCTGCCAAGCAAGAAGCTATCTTCACCAAAGCTACTCAAATCTACCCGAACGACTACCGTGCATACAACAACCTCGGTAAGTTAGCTTACCAAGCCGGTGATTTGGACAAGGCTGAAGGCTACCTGAAGAAATCTCTTTCTATCAAGGATTCTGCTGAAGCTAACATGAACATGGGTCTCGTAGCTTTGAGAAAAGGCGACAAGGCAGCAGCTGAAACTTACCTGGGCAAAGCTTCCGGTACTAAGGAACTGAACGAAGCTCTGGGTAACCTGTACATCGCTCAAGGTCAATATGACAGAGCTGTTAACGCATTTGGCGACACTAAGACCAACAGTGCAGCTTTGGCACAAATTCTGGCTAAGGACTACAACAAGGCTAAGAGCACATTGTCAAGCATCGCTAAACCGGACGCTTACACTGACTACCTGATGGCTGTTGTAGGTGCAAGAACCAACAACTCTTCTATGGTTATGGACAACCTGAAGAAAGCTGTTGCCAAAGATTCTTCACTGGCTAAGAAAGCTGCTTCTGACTTGGAATTCTCCAAATACTTCACGAATGCAGACTTCATGAATATCATCAAATAATAAAGGTTATAAGATGAAAAGAAGTGCCCGGCATAGAAATATGTCGGGCATTTTTTTTTATTCACACCAAAAAGAACTACTTTCGCAGCAACGTATCAGAAGAAGAAAGCCGTATGAAGAATATTTATCTTGCATATTTCCTGATTATCATGCTATCCGCTTGCGGTGGCAAAAGCTCCGACACAGTCAGTCTGAGCGGAGAAATCAAAGGTTTGGGAAATGACACCTTATATATATACGGTGCAGACGAAATGTACGACCGCATGGATACCCTGCCCGTTGAGAACGGCAAATTCTCGAAAACACTCTCTCCGGATACCTTGGTAGCTGCATGGCTGTTGTTCAGCGACGGCAGCCGATACCCTTTCTTCATGGATAAAGGTGACAAAATACACATAAAAGGCTCTGCTGCCGAACTAAACAGTATGGAAATAACCGGCAACCCACACTATGAAGAGTTGACCGCCTTCCGGAAAGAGCTGAAAGGATTGGGCAAACCGTCTGAAAAAGTCCTGGAAGAGAAAGCCGGCAAATTTATCAATGAGCATCATTCCTCTTTAGCGAGTATCTACCTGCTTGACAAGTACTTCGCACAAAAAGAAAAGCCGGATTATACCCTAATCAAACAACTGACCGAGCACATGACGGGAGAACTGAAAGACCGTCCCTATATCGACGGGCTGCTCGACCGCATCCAGGAAGAAGAAAAGGCTGCGACCGGAAAGACTGCCGCCTACTTCCGCCTGCCCAACGCCGAAGGGAAGCAGATAACCCGTTCGAACTTCAAAGACCAATACCTGCTAATACACTTCTGGGCTTCCTGGAATACCGTGAGCCGCGACAGCAATGCTGTTTACCGCAGAATCTACAGGAAAGGACAAAAGAACAAGAAATTCGCGCTTTTAGGAATTTCTTTAGACCTCAACAAAGACAATTGGAAAAAGGCTATCGAAACAGATACCCTGAAATGGGAGCAAGCATGCGACCTTTCCGGCTGGGAGACCGGAGTTGTAAAGCAACTTGCCATAAGAACCCTGCCTGCCAATGTACTGCTCAGCCCTTCCGGAAGGATTGAAGGAAAGAACCTGAGTGAAGCGGCTATCGAAAAGAAGCTGAAAGACATAGAAGAACAAGAGAAGAAAGAAAAAGAAAAGAAGAGGGAAATAGAGAACGAAAGGAAAAAGAAACGATAACTTTTCTATCGGTAATCACTAAACCCTAATCACTAAACACTCAAATTACATGCTCATCAAAGTTTTTGGAGCGGCTGTTCAAGGTATTGATGCAACCCTCATCACTATCGAAGTCAACAGCTCCAGAGGCTGTATGTTCTATCTCGTCGGCTTGCCGGACTCTGCTGTCAAGGAAAGCCACCAACGCATCATTTCCGCACTGCAAGTAAACGGTTACCGGATGCCTACCAGCAATATCGTCATCAACATGGCACCGGCTGATATCCGCAAAGAAGGCGCCGCCTACGACCTGCCGTTGGCTATCGGCATGTTAGGTGCCAGCGAAGTAATCAAACCGGACAAGTTGAGCCGCTATCTGTTAATGGGAGAACTAAGTCTCGACGGCAGCCTGCAACCCATTAAAGGCGCACTGCCCATTGCCATAAAAGCCAGAGAACTCGGTTTTGAAGGAATCATCATACCCAGACAGAATACACGGGAAGCCGCTGTTGTAAATAACCTGAAAGTTTACGGAGCAAAGAACCTGAAAGAGGTCATCGAGTTCTTCAACGACAAACAGGAACTGGAGCTGGTACATGTCGACACCCGTAAAGAGTTCTATACCCGACAGAATGACTTTGATCTGGATTTCTCCGACGTGAAAGGACAGGAAAACGTAAAACGCGCGTTAGAGGTAGCGGCTGCAGGCGGACATAATATTCTACTGATAGGTGCTCCCGGCAGCGGAAAATCCATGCTTGCCAAGCGCCTTCCCTCTATCCTCCCCCCGTTAACATTGGGCGAAAGCCTTGAAACCACCAAGATACACTCTGTTGCAGGGAAGCTGGAACAGGAAAGCGGACTTATCTCCAAACGACCGTTCCGCGCCCCTCACCACACAATTTCCACTGTAGCCATGACAGGAGGCGGCAGTTTCCCGCAACCGGGAGAAATCAGCCTGTCACACAACGGAGTCTTATTCCTCGATGAGCTGCCGGAGTTCAATCGAAATGTACTTGAAGTACTGCGCCAGCCGCTGGAAGACCGGGAAATCAGCATTTCCCGAATTAAATGCAATGTCAAATACCCGGCCAGCCTGATTCTCGCAGCATCCATGAACCCCTGCCCTTGCGGATACTACAACCACCCTACCAAAGCCTGCGTATGCAGCCCGGGGCAAGTACAGAAATACCTGAACCGCATTTCGGGACCTTTGCTCGACCGTATCGACCTTCAAATCGAAGTCATCCCCGTTCCCTTTGAGAAGATGTCGGATGCACGTCCCTGTGAATCGAGCACCCTCATTCGGGAACGCGTAGTACGCGCACGTCAGACCCAATCCGAAAGATATGCCGAAATTCCCGGTGTATATTGCAATGCACAGATGAACAGCAAATTACTTGCCCGTTATGCCCGCCCCGATGACAAAGGGCTGGCACTGCTGAAAACGGCCATGAACCGCTTCAACCTCTCGGCACGCGCCTACGACCGCATCTTAAAAGTTTCACGCACCATCGCCGATCTTGAGGGCTGCGAACTGATACAGCCCTCGCATTTGGCAGAAGCAATCGGATACAGAAACCTGGACAGGGAAGATTGGGCCGGATAGCCCCGTATCAGTCTTATATAGCCCTCTTTTTCAGTTTAAAGACTACCTCTCTGTTATCTTTACCTTCATACCTGCCGTTTCCACCTTTCGGATTCATCTTTATATCCACAGAATCGGTCTGGTAAACCCCGGTAAGGTCCTCACAGATAATACGGAAGTCCTGATAACCGGTTATGGTATTCTGATAAAGATACTCTCCGTTTTCTTTGGTATAAACCGTATCGGATAAAACAGCATAGCCATATGAACCGTCGGCAGGAGAAGCTATATGCTTTACCAGGATTCTGGCATCGGGCACAACCTGCCGGCTCTCTCCCAGTACTTTACCTCTGAATTCATATTTGGCATAAGAAGTACAATTCTCACTTCCTGCCCCCATACTGTTTTCATCGCAATATGCGAACCCCAATAAAATCAATGCACCGAACATCACGCCGTTGAAAATTCTAAGCCATTGTTCTTTTTCTCTCTTCATAGTGTGTTTATAGTCTAAGTTATATCCTATAAACGCCTATCCCAACAAAATACTGCACAACAACCCGACTTTTAACGTATAATCAGTTCTTTTCTATTCTGATGCGGGCATCCACTGCTATTACGTACTTTTCCGTGGCCAACAACGGATTGATATCCATTTCCTTAATTTCCGTAGCAAAGCGCAGCAAAGTGGACAAGCGGACGATAATTTCGGCAAACCTATCCTCATTCACCCCTTTCTGCCCGCGCGTACCTTTTATTATCTTATAGGCGCGCAACGAATGAATCATCGAATAAGCCTCCTCATAAGACAAAGGAGCCAGACCGGAAGATACGTCTTTCAGCACCTCCACAAAGATACCGCCCAAGCCGCAAAGCACTACATGCCCGAATTTCTCCTCATACTTGGCTCCGATAAACAGTTCCGTTCCTTTCAACATAGGCTGCACCATGATACCCGTTACTTCCGGAATCTGCATCATCCGTTCAAACTCCAACGCCAGATGCTGTTCACTCTTTATATTCAGTACCACACCGCCTACATCGGATTTATGTACAGGCCCCACCACCTTTGCCACTACCGGAAATCCGGCACGACGGGCAAATGCAAGCACCTCTTCCTTGTTTGCAGACACAAACTCCTCCACTACAGGAATACCGGCAGAATGCAGCAAAGCCTGCACGTAATGCGGTTCTATATAACCGTTTTCGGGAATGGAATCAATGATGCGGCGGATGCGCGGAACATCCACGCCAAACAGCTCAATTTCATTATTTGCCGGTTTCGAGGCATTCATAATGCGTGACAATGCCGTACCCAACGTCACTTCATCGGCAAAATTCACATGTCCCTTGGCAAGGAAAGCGGAAACTTCGGCTCCTGCCGTATTAATGGACGGAAGGATGGGGAATATCGGTTTCCTGCAAGCCTGCATCTTCTCATGCAGCACATCGTACATTTCGAACATGGTGACCAGTCCCGGCGTACCGAAAATAGCCATTACCGCATCCACATTATCAAACTTCTCTTCACAATATTCCAAACAAAGCCGCAGATGCTCAGGCGTACCCGTAGCTAAAATATCTATCGGATTACCAACAGCAGCTCCCGGAAAAAGCTTGCTTTTCAGCTCTTCGGCAAGCTCACCTTCCAGCTTCGGCACATTCAGTCCGCCCTTGCTCAAGGCATCGGTCAGCATCACCCCCGGTCCGCCGGCATGGGTGATAATGGCAAAATTCTTTCCTTTCAGTTCCGGCAAAGTGAAGATACATCCTACCGTAGTCAACTCCTCACGGGAGTAGCAACGCACGATACCTGCTTTACGGAACAAAGCCTCCACCGCCGAATCGGAACTGGCGATAGCTCCCGTATGCGAGGATGCCGCACGGCTGCCACTCTCACTGCTTCCCGACTTAATAGCCGCAATCTTACATCCTTTTCTTATCAGAGAAGAAGCATGGAACAGCAATCTGTCAGGGTCGCCTATACTTTCTATATAAAGCAGTTTTATCCTGGAATCGTTTTCAGCATCGAAATGCTCGTCCATATATTGCAGCACATCTTCCACTCCAATCTGTTTGGCATTGCCCACAGACCATACGGAATTGAACTGCAAGCCTTTAGTTACCGCGCTCTCCAGAATAAACACCGCAGTGGCCCCGGAACTGGAAATCAAATCAACACCCTGCGGGTTCAAATTGGGAATAGGCTGGCTGAACACGCTATGATGCCACGTATTCATCAGCCCGATACAATTGGGACCTATCAACGAAGCGCCGTACTTATTCACTGTTTCCAGAATACGGTCTTCCAACAACGCCCCTTCATGCGTTTCCTCTCCGAAACCTGCAGAGAGAATGATGAACGCACGTACCTGCTTTTCCGCAGCAAGTAATTCTACCGCATCCGGACAAAAAGATGCCGGTATGGCAAGTATTGCCAAGTCCGTATCCGGAATATCCTTTACATCAGCATACGCTGTAACGCCCTGTACTTCTGTTTCTTTCGGATTGACGGCACGCAGTTCTCCGGTATAACCGCCATTAATCAGATTTCTCAAAATAGCTCCACCGGGTTTATGTACATTGTTGGAAGCTCCCACCACCACAATACTGGCAGGACGCAGCAATTGGTTTGTTATCATAGTCTGTTCATATTAGTAAAGTACGACAATCGCACAAATATACAATTTATATACATAATGACAAGAAGATAACCTTTTAATATTACCGTATCCTTGTTCTTCCAAAGACGAAATATTCCGGACACGAAGTATATAGGGCTCTTTTTGTAGGTTTAAGAGAAAACCGTTATCTTTGCACTGCTTAAAAGCGTTCATAACAAAAGAGATACATAGATACAATGGAAAAGAAATTCAAGCGTACCACCGTGACATCGGCGTTGCCCTATGCCAACGGCCCCGTTCATATCGGACACTTGGCAGGGGTGTATGTACCTGCCGACATCTACGTCCGCTATCTGAGACTGAAAAAAGAAGACGTGGTCTTTATCGGCGGCTCCGACGAACACGGAGTGCCCATCACCATCCGTGCCAAAAAAGAAGGGATTACACCGCAAGATGTAGTAGACCGCTATCATACGCTTATCAAGAAGTCTTTTGAGGAATTCGGCATTTCGTTTGACGTATACAGCCGTACTACTTCAAAAACGCATCACGATACAGCTTCCGAATTCTTCCGCAAACTGTACGATAAGGGCGAATTCATCGAAAAGACCAGCATGCAATACTACGACGAGGAAGCCAAGACTTTCCTTGCCGACCGCTACATCACCGGCGAGTGTCCGCATTGCCACGCAGAGGGCGCTTACGGCGACCAATGCGAGAAATGCGGTACAAGCCTCAGCCCTACCGACCTGATTAATCCGAAAAGCGCCATCAGCGGCAGCCAGCCCGTAATGCGCGAAACCAAGCACTGGTATCTGCCCCTCGACAAACATGAAGCATGGTTGCGCCAGTGGATATTGGAAGACCATAAAGAATGGCGCCCCAACGTGTACGGCCAATGCAAGAGCTGGCTCGACATGGGCTTGCAGCCGCGTGCCGTGAGCCGCGACCTGGACTGGGGCATTCCCGTTCCGGTAGAAGGCGCCGAAGGTAAGGTGCTTTATGTATGGTTCGATGCTCCCATCGGTTATATCAGCAATACCAAAGAACTGCTGCCCGACTCTTGGGAGAAATGGTGGAAAGACCCTGAAACACGTCTGGTTCACTTCATCGGAAAAGACAACATCGTATTCCACTGCATCGTATTCCCCGCCATGCTGAAGGCGGAAGGTAGCTATATCCTGCCCGACAACGTGCCCAGCAACGAGTTCCTGAATCTGGAAGGAGACAAGATTTCCACTTCACGCAACTGGGCCGTATGGTTGCACGAGTATCTGGAAGACTTCCCCGGCAAGCAGGACGTGCTGCGCTATGTGCTCACTGCCAACGCTCCGGAAACAAAAGACAACGACTTCACTTGGAAAGACTTTCAGGCACGTAACAACAACGAGCTGGTAGCGGTATACGGCAACTTCGTAAACCGTGCCCTGCAACTCACAAAAAAATACTTCGACGGTGTAGTGCCCGCTGCCGGCGAACTGAACGACTACGACCGCGAAACACTGAAAGAGTTTGCCGACGTAAAAGAAGAAGTGGAGAAGCTGCTCGACGTATTCAAATTCCGCGATGCGCAGAAGGAAGCCATGAACCTGGCACGTATCGGCAATAAATATCTGGCAGACACCGAACCCTGGAAGCTTGCCAAGACGGACATGCCGCGTGTAGCCACCATCCTGAATATCTCCCTGCAACTGGTTGCCAACCTTGCCATCGCTTTCGAACCGTTCCTGCCGTTCAGCAGCGAAAAGCTCCGCAAGATGCTGAACATGGACAGCTTCGACTGGGCAGAGCTCGGCCATACAGACCTGCTCCCCGCCGGACACCAACTGGCAACTCCCGAACTGCTGTTCGAGAAGATTGAGGATGATGTTATCCAGGCACAGGTAGACAAACTACTCGCCACCAAGAAAGCAAACGAGGCAGCCGGCTACAAAGCCAATCCTGTCAAGCCCGTTATCTCATTCGAGGACTTCGAGAAACTGGATATCCGCGTAGGAACCGTATTGGAATGCGAAGCCGTACCCAAGATGAAGAAGCTATTGAAGTTCAAGATAGCCGACGGACTGGAAAACCGTACTATCGTCAGCGGCATCGCCCAGCACTACCAACCGGAAGAGCTGGTAGGCAAGCAGGTACTGTTCATCGCCAACCTGGCTCCCCGCCAATTCAAGAACGGACTGGTGAGCGAAGGCATGATACTTTCTGCCGAAAACTATGACGGCTCACTGGCAGTAACCTCACTGTTGCGTGAAGTAAAGCCCGGCAGTGAAGTGAAATAAACCTTATGAGCGAGTCTTCACTGAAACAAAAAACAATAGGAGCATTGCTCTGGAACTTGCTGGACCGTATGGGCCAGCAAGTTCTGTTGTTTATTGTCGGTATCCTCGTAGCCAATATACTCTCCGTTGAAGACTATGCGCTGGTAGGGATGCTTGCCATTTTCAGCGCCATAGCCAATATCATACAAGATAGCGGATTCAGTGCCGCACTCATTCAGAAGAAAGAGACGACTGCAGAAGAGTTCAGTTCCGTCTTCTGGTTCAATCTGGGAATGAGTATCCTGCTGTATGGAGTGCTGATGGGCTGTTCCCCGCTGATAGCCCGCTTCTTTAACCAGCCCAGGCTGGTGGAACTGTCGGCTGTCATTTTCCTGGCACTTCCCATCAATGCGCTCACTATCATACAAAGCACCATACTGAACAAGCAAATCCGTTTCAAACCGTTGACGCAAATAAACCTATACTCCATGACGGTTTCGGGCATAGCCTCGCTTGCCATGGCACTGACCGGCTGTGGAGTATGGACATTGGCCCTGCAACCGGTAATACTGGCAGCAGCGCGCGCCACCCTGCTATGGAGCCGCGAGAACTGGCGTCCGCAACGGACTTTCCGCTTCGCAGTCATACGGTCACTGTTCGGATTCGCTTCAAGCCTGTTATTGGCAAGCCTCATCAATACCTGCTTCCTGAATATCTATTCCGTTATCATCGGCAAACTGTTTCCGCAAAAACAACTGGGATATTATACGCAAGGAAACAAAATGTGCGATATGGGTGTCAGCCTGATTTACGGAAGTATACAGAATGCCACCTTTCCCATATTCAGTACCATCCAGAACGAACGGGAAAGGCTGATAAGGGCTTATCGCAAGACCATCCGTTTTACGGCATTCATCACACTCCCCATCATGGCAGGTCTGTTCGTTACAGCAGGTCCCGTTATCCGTTTGCTGCTGAAAGAGGAATGGTGGCCTTCCATTCCTTTCTTCCAACTGCTCTGTCTTGGCGGTTGCTTCACCATACTGACTGCCATCAACAATAATTTCATTAAAGTAAGCGGACGTTCGGACGGCATACTCAAAATAGAATATTACAAGATAGCCTTCACCGTGGCAGTAGTGCTGCTTACCTATCGGGAAGATGTGCTGACGATGGTAGCAGGCCTTGTAGTCACCCGCCTGCTGGTATACATTATCAATATGATTTACACCGCCCATTACACGGGATACCGCTTTTCCATGCAACTTATGGATTTACTGCCATATGCCGGGCTCAGCACTCTGATGACCTTATTGCTACTGCCCATTGGCGGATGGATAGAGAACCAGTTGCTACTGCTCGTCACACAAGCGGTAGCCGGCACGGTCATTTATATAGGTACGGCCTATATCACCGGTTCGAAGATACTGAAAGACTCGCTGGAATTAATACGAAAGAAAAAAGGACATGAACAATAATACCGGACTTAAAGTCAGCGTCCTGATGCTCACCTACAATCAGGAACGTTACATCAACGAGGCCATCCGCAGCGTAATGCTGCAAGAGACAAACTTCCCCTTTGAACTGGTCATAGGGAACGATGCCAGTACGGACTGTACGGGAACGATTTGCGCGGACTGGCAAAAAAAGTACCCGGAACAAATCGTCCTATTCAACCGGAAGAAAAATCTGGGACTGCAACAGAACTTCATACAAACCTACGCCCGATGCCGGGGACAATATATCGCCATCTGCGAGGGCGATGACTTCTGGACAGACAAACGGAAACTGCAAATCCAAGCAGATTTTCTGGATACGCATCCCGACTATTCCACCTGTTTTCACCGGGTTATCAACTACTACGAAGACCGCGGAACCAAGAGCCTCAGCAATGGCGGGCAGAAGCAGGATACAGACATATCAGACCTTGCACGCAGCAATTACATCTCCAACGTATCCGCTTTGTTCCGCCGGGGCTTGTTTGGCGAACTGCCCGAATGGTTTGCCCGTGTCAGCACCTACGACTATGCCATACATTTGCTGAATGCACAATTCGGGAAGATACATTATATAAAGCGTCCGATGGCCGTCTACCGCCAACACGGAAAAGCAATCTGGAGTGAAGCCGGAACAGACAGAAACGGACATCACCAACACTGCTAAGAACGGCACTATCACCAATGATGCAGGTAAACTTGTCAATACAGCCAGCGACACCATTGCTAATATGGCTGGAAATGACATTACCAACACCTCAACCAATGGCAATATTGCTAATACTGCAGCCAATGGCACGATTTCTAATAATGCCAAGAATCTGACAAACATGGCTTCTGAGAACATCACTAACAAGGCTGAAAATGGTGATATCAGCAACATTGCTTCCAATGGCACAATCAGTAATGAAGCGAAGACCATTTCCAACAAAGCTGATGAAGCGTTGACCAATGATGCAAAAACCATTACCAATACGGCCAGTGAATCTGTAACCACCCAGATTGGAGACGGTTCGGAAGTGCAGAGCGTGATGAATGGAGGCGGTATCGCCAATAAAGCAACCGGCAAATCCATCACAAACGATGCTGCTACGATTACGAATACCGGCACCACCAGCGTGACAAATCAGGTTGGCAATAACAAAGTCCTCGTTGATACCACCCATGTACAGTCCGCATTTGGAGATACCATCTACACCACCTGGGATGAAAGCGGTATCACAAACAATGCAACGGATAAGACCGTAGCAACCAATGCCAAGAATATCCAGAACACCGCAACCGGTGATATTACCAACACCGCTGAAAAAGGTACCATTACCAATAAGGCACAGAATCTTGTCAATGATGCTTCTGGCAATATGACCACCACTGTCGGCGGCGAAATGAAGACCACCGTCACCGGCAAAGTGACGGAAGATTATAAGTCCGATTTGGATACCAAGGTTGGCGGTAATGAAACTCATTATGTAAAAGGAAACCAGACTAATACCGTGTCCGGCAACCGTACCGTCAATGTGAAGGGCACCGAAACTGAAAACTTCAATGCCCTGGAGACCAACGTCAAGACCGACCAGAAGACCTCTGTGGGCGGCAACCAGACTACCATCGTAACCGGTAACCAGACCAATAATGTCAGCGGCAGCAAGACTGAAACAGTCAAAGGTTCTGTAACCGAGAAGTACGGCAGCCAGGCAACTACCGTTGATGGCGACCAGAGCACGAACATTGGTGGCAACCAGACTACTGTGGTAGCCAAGGATCAGACCAATACGGTCAGCGGTAACAAGACTGAAACCGTGAAGGGTGCCGTGAACGAAACCTACGGCAGCCAGACCACGAAAGTCAATGGCGACCAGAGCACGACTGTGACCGGCAAGCAGACCAACAGCATCACCGGTGACCAGGTCAACACCATCGGTGGCAACCAGACCACGACCGTAACCGGCGACAGCAGACTGAGTGCCAAGAACATCACCAACACAGCTTCCGAAAAGATTACCAACCAGATTGGCGACGGCTCTGCAGTGAAGAGTGAAATGACTGCCGATGGTATCACCAATACGGCGGAAGGCGGCACCATTTACAATAAGTCGAAGGATATCCTGAACGAAGCGTCCGGTGACATCCTGAACTTTGCAGATGGTGAAATCGGAAACGTTGCCACCAAGATTACCAATATCACCGGTGACAACACAGTGACCAGCGATACCAACGGTACCACCTTTGAAAACAAGGCATACAACAAAGCCATTGAAGAAGGATCCGTCACAAAGACCACCATTTCCGGAAACACCCTGGAAACCGGCAAGGCAACCATGGACTATTCGGAAGTGATGAGGGACCTGGGCGTTCGCGGAAATGCTACGGTAGATGGAAATACCACTCTGGGCACTGATAGAAATGATACCCTCACCGTAAACAGCACCTCCACCTTCAAAGAAAAGGTGACCATGGAAAACGACCTTAATGTAAAGAGCGAAGTCTTGGTCAACGAAGGAGATAAGAATCAGGTACGGATTAACACGAATGGCATTACCGTTGGCTTGAATAGTACTGTAGTAGATTATGAAGGAGTTTATGTAGGAGGTGATACCTTCAAAGAAGCCAAAGCTGGTATGGATAAAGATGGCAAGCTTAAGGCTGCTAGCGGTAACTTCCAGGTTGATACGAAAGGAAATGTGAGCGCTGTCTCCTATACTGTGAAGGATACAAATATCAAGATTGATAACACTGGCATCAATGCCGGCGGCACCAAAGTCACCGGCCTGGCTCCGGCAGATATCAGCCACGCAGGCTCCACCGATGCCGTTTCCGGCGGACAGCTCTATGAGACCAATACCAGGGTCAGCGGACTGGAAACCCGTATGGGCACCGTGGAAACCAGAGTGGATAAACTGGACAACAAGATCGACAAGGTAGGCGCCAACGCCGCAGCTATGGCAAACCTGCACCCCCTGGAATTCGATGAAGACTCCAAGTGGAACATTGCAGCAGCAGTAGGCAGCTCCGGCAGCGAAACTGCCAGTGCGGTAGGCGTATTCTATCGGCCTAATGAAAACGTGATGGTCAATGCCTCTGCAGCCATGGGCACCGGTGAGAATATGTTCGGCGGCGGCGTATCCCTCCGTCTCGGCCACGGCGGCAACAAAGCCAAAGAGGCACAGATGAAGGCGGCTGCAGCAGAAAATAAGGAACTCCGTGCCAAAGTGGACGACCTCACCGCCCGCATGGACGCACTCCTCTCCGTACTGAATCCCAACATGTCCAAAGATTTCCCGGATGTGCCGGAAAACCACTGGGCCTACGAAGCCGTTTCCCGTCTGGCAGGCAATGGCATCGTGGAAGGCTATGAGGACGGCAAGTACCACGGAGAACGGCAGATGACCCGCTATGAAATGGCAGAAATCATCTACAACGCCCTCTCCAAAGGCGCTAAGGCGGAAAAGAAACTGGTTGAAGAATTCCGCCCCGAACTCCAGGCCATGGCAGCCCAGAAAAAAGCCTAGCCTCACCAATCACTCCCCCTTCATCCCTCCAAGCCGGATGACTGCTAATATGAAGGACAGTGATATGAGGATATAATCCCTGCCCCTTCCCCCCGGAGGGGAAAGGGATCATAAACCCCCGGGACGAAAGTCCCGGGGGTTTTGCGATGGGATTGTGACAAGCCCCTATGGGGCTTGAGGGTTGACGGCCCGCTGGGCCGAAGGTACTTAAGGGGCTTAAGTTTGACGCGCCTTTGGCGCGAGGGTTGTTGTAGGGCGCCT
>ERZ773245.1738-NODE-1738-length-14210-cov-3.051572_pt1 | contig 14210 bp, 13 predicted proteins | sample MGYA00580988_ERZ773245 | MGnify/ENA primary metagenome ERZ773245 (study PRJEB29015, sample SAMEA2737792) | human gut metagenome | biome: human gut; feature: human-associated habitat; material: faeces | place: China | collected 2012 ... | reverse complement strand
GCACGAAGGAGAGCAGTGAGACCTTCGCAGGCTGCGAGCTGACGGGGGTGGAAATGAAGGAAACACGGCGGGCCATTTTCGGGGGAGACTGACCGAAAATCAGCAGCAGGTGGAGCTTCGGGTCGGAGAAGGCGTCACAGGATTTACGGCGGAGCTATGGGGAAGTAAGCCGTCAGTGTTCCGGCTTGCGGTTCGATCACCCGGCGGGGAGCAGCTGCCGGAGGTGGAATTTGGTCTGGGCAGCACAGTGGAATACACGTTTGTCTATGAAAAGACGCGGATACAGATTACAGATACTGCAAACGAACGCAATACCGGAGATCAGTTGATGCTGATCCGCTTTACAGTACCGTCTCCTGGCGTCTGGACATTTTTAATCCGTGGAGTACGGATATTTCCGGAAAGTATTTTTGATATTTGGCTTGCACCGCAGCAGTTTCGAAGCGGCGAGCTGTTTTTTCTGGTTCCAGACCCGGATGTGACGCTCACAGTTCCCTCCTATACGACAGATGCGGTAACGGTCACTTTTTATAATAGTGGAAACGGAAGCTTTTATTACCGCAGCGGCAGGGGCTTTGGCAGAACCGGGGAGATCAAGCCGGATCTGGCGGCGCCGGGCGTGGAGATCAGCACGGTAAACGGTCCCTACAGCGGCAGCTCTATGGCGGCTGCACTTACGGCAGGAGCCTGTGCGCAGCTGATGCAGTGGTGCGTTACGGAGAACAATTACCCGAGGATTTCCGGAAGGGGAATCCAGACGTTTCTAAGTCGCGGTGCGCGGGAACAGACACAGGAAGAATACCCGAGCAGAAGATGGGGCTACGGACAACTGGACATGAGGAGGACATTTGATGAAATTGCAGGAAATTATCCGGAATAACTACAAATTTGCAGGAATCGCTGCAGCATCCTTCCTGATTGACGAGGGAATGAAAAATTACGTAGAAGAATACGACGTGCTGGATACGCCGAAGGAAACTTTAAATGGAAAGGCGGTTCTGCGGCGCTATCACAACAAGGGCGCATTTTTAAATTTCGGAGAACAAAAACGAAAGCTGGTGACATTGCTGTCCGTTCTTCTGACGGTGGCAGTGCTGGTGGTGTTTGTGCTGACGCTTGGAATGCGCGGGAAAAAGCTTTTGAAGGCCGGGTTATCGCTTTTACTGGGCGGCGCTTTTTCTAATACCTACGACCGCGTGATGCGGGAATATGTCGTGGATTATGTCAGCCTGAAAACAGGAATCGCAGCGATTGATCGCGTGGTATTCAATCTGGCGGATCTTTGCATCCTGATCGGCACGATGGCGGTGGTGCTGGGTACGAGTGGACTGTAACAAACAATTTTTGCAATTTATAGTTGACAAAACAGGAGAGACTGATTATTATACGTATAAACATATCAAACAAATAGGTTTAAAGAAAGAGCGCATATATGCACAGTTTCGGCAGCATCGGATATTTACAGAACCAAACGATTTGTGATATGATAAAGGCTGATGTGTGATGGTTCGGAAATCCGAACCTAATCCTGAAAAACCAGGCATCTGAGAGGATGCTGGGAAGGCAGAGTGATAAAAGTGGAACCAATGATACGGATTGCAGGCGTCAGTAAGACGTTTTCTGTCAAAGACAATAAGGTGGAAGCACTGAAAAATGTCAGTCTTGACATTGCAAAGGGTGATATTTACGGCATCATCGGTATGTCCGGCGCAGGCAAAAGCACGCTGGTACGATGCTTAAACTTCCTGGAACGGCCCACAGAGGGTACTGTTTATGTGGAGGGACAGGATCTTTCTACCCTGGATGCAAAACAGCTGCGACAGCTGCGCAAGCATGTTGCAATGATCTTTCAGAATTTTAATCTGCTGATGCAGCGGACGGTTCTGGATAATGTATGCTTCCCGATGGAAATTGCGGGCGTGGATAAAAAGACAGCCCGGGAAAAGGCAAGGGAATTTTTAAAGGTAGTAGAGCTTTCCGACAAAGAGAAAGCATATCCGGCACAGCTGTCCGGCGGACAGAAGCAGCGAGTAGCGATCGCAAGGGCGCTGGCAATGAACCCGACGATCCTGCTGTGTGATGAAGCGACCAGTGCCCTGGATCCTACTACGACAAAGTCAATTCTGGCTTTGTTAAAGGATATTAACGAAAAATACGGCATTACGATCGTGATCATAACACACTCCATGGAAGTTGTTCAGGAAATCTGTACCCATGTGGCAATCATTGATGCAGGAGAGCTGGCAGAAAATGGTACAGTGGCAGATGTTTTTGCAAGTCCCAAGTCCAGAGCTGCAAAGAAGCTGGTATTTCAGGGGGATCAGAAGGTGGCGATTATGAAGAGCCGCCGCTGCATCCGCATCGTATTTACGAAGAACTCTTCTTTCGAACCTGTGATTGCGAACATGGTTCTGGAATGCAGGGCGAGTGTCAATATTCTGATGGCGGATACCCAGGACATCGGCGGAATTGCAACCGGTCAGATGATTCTGCAGCTTCCGGAGGAAAATCAGACCGCAGACAAGATGATTGCGTATCTGAGAGAAAAAAATCTTACAGTAGAGGAGTTGAAGGATTATGTTGAGTAGCAAGGAAATTAGCATGCTGATCGAGGCTACCGGCACATCCGTCTATATGACGCTGGCCTCTACCCTGATGGCATATGTGATCGGTCTCCCGATCGGAATTTTACTGGTTGTATGCGCACCGGGCGGCTTGAAGCCCAAGGCTGTGCTGTATAAGATCCTGGATTTTATCGTAAATATTACGAGATCCATTCCGTTCCTGATTCTGATGCTGCTTGCAACGCCGCTGGCACGTCTGGTGACAGGCAAATCCTATGGTGCAAATGCAACGATCATTTCACTGACACTGGCAGCAGCACCGTTTATTGCCCGTCTGGTGGAGTCTTCTCTTCTTGAGGTGGACAAGGGTGTGATTGAGGCGGCTCAGAGTATGGGTGCAAGTATCTGGCAGATCGTTTTTAAGGTGCTGATCGGAGAGGCGAGAGTTTCTCTGATCGTCGGTTCCACGATTGCACTGGGGACTGTGCTTGGCTATACTGCAATGTCCGGTGCCATCGGCGGCGGCGGCTTAGGGGATGTGGCGATCCGTTACGGCTATTCCAGATGGGATACCAAAATCCTTCTGGCGACGGTTGTACTGCTTGTTATTCTGATGCAGATTATTCAGATTGTCGGCAGCCGTTTATCCAAGAAACTGGACAGAAGACTGACCCATTGAGGGGCAGGATATTCTGTTTAGTCATAGAGTGGTTCCGGATACCAGAAAATCCGGCCGAGAGAGGAGAATATTATGAAAAGAAAAGTACTGGCACTGGCATGCACACTGGCACTGAGCGCAGGTCTGCTGGCAGGCTGCGGCAGCAGCACAGATACTGCTGCAGAAGCAGAGAGCACTGTAGCAGCTGTTGAAAGCACCGAAGCTGCCGAAGCAGAATCTACCGAGGCAGAAAGCACCGATACTGCAGCAGAAGTGGAATCCAAAGGCACCATTACGGTAGCAGCAACTCCTGTTCCTCATGCAGAAATCCTGGAGGCAGCAAAAGATCTGATGGCTGCAGAAGGCTGGGATCTGGAAATCGTAGAATTTACCGATTACGTACAGCCTAACGAAGTAGTGGAGAGCGGCGATGTAGATGCAAACTACTTCCAGCACGTGAATTACTTAAACAGCTATAATGAAGAAAAAGGAACGCACCTTGCGATCGCAGGCAAGATCCATTACGAGCCTCTTGGTCTGTATCCCGGCAAGCAGAGCGACCTTGACGCAATCACAGACGGCGCTGAAATCGCAGTTCCCAACGATACAACAAACTGTGCAAGAGCACTGCTGTTACTGGAGGCAGAGGGGCTGATCAAGCTGGATCCCGAAGCTGGTATCACCGCAACAGAGAATGACATCGTTGAGAATCCTCACAACATCAAGATCGTTCCTCTTGCAGCGGAGCAGGTAGCCCGTACTCTGGAAGATGTTGACTTCGGTGTTATCAACGGCAACTACGCTATGGAGGCTGGACTGACCAGTGCAGATGCAGTTGCTCTGGAGTCTGCTGATTCCGAAGCAATCCAGCAGTATGTAAACGTGGTTGCAGTTAAGGAAGGCAACGAGAACAACGAAGGCGTACAGGCACTGGTAAAGATTCTGAAATCCGATGAGATCAAAGACTTCATCAACGAGAACTATAAGGGCAGCGTTGTTCCTTACGACGGAGAATAATTTCCGCTAAGGACAGCTTTGAACCTGTAAAAGCGATGAACGAAATGAAATAATGGAACATTTTCGGTCTGTTGTGAAAACAGTGCCGATAGAAAACTGCCATCTGACGGGAAACTGCCGGGTGGCAGTTTTTTTATCGTATAGGAAACTTCGTTTCCATACGATAAAAATGCTCCGCGCACATTCTATCGTCCATGACAATTGCATGTTTGCAGAGCACGTATTCTATTATTTTACCTGAAAGGTAAGATGTGATATAATGAGCACGAAAGAAAAACAAGCGACGCCGAAGGCGGCATTTGTAATTAGGAGACTGGAATGAAACGATTTTTAGGATGGTTGGATCGCCGTTGGTACCTGTTTTTGGCAGGCGGCTGTATCGGCGCAGAGCTGCTGGTATTTTTGATTTTTCGGGAGAACAGCTATTTTACAGTGCAGGATAACCTCGATCTGTTTGTCGCGCACTTTCAGGTGTTGAGCCACTCAAACAGCTGGTTTGCCCAGGGCGCGACGGTTCCGATGCTGGGCGGCATCAGCCGGGACAGCCTGAGCAGCGAATGGAATCTATACAATATTTTGTATACATTTATGCCGGTATTTTGGGCGTACCTGACGGGGTATTTTTTGAAAATCCTGATCGGGACAGGTTCTTTTGTGCTGCTGGCAAAGGATGTCTATCAGAAAGCGTATCCGCGGTACCGGGGAATCGCCTGGGCGGCTGGGCTGTGCTATGGACTTCTGCCGCTGTTCCCGGCATATGGAATCGCGTTTGCATCGATTCCGCTCGCAGTGTTTATTTTACGGCGGATCTATCGGAGAGAGGGAAAATGGTGGTATGCACTGCTTTTTGTCTACCCGTTTTTATCGTATTTTTCCTACTTCGGATTTTTCCTGCTGGCGTATCTGGTGTGTGCGGTTGTGATTGTGTCGATTCGAGACAAAAAATTCTGCGGTCGTCTGGCAGTCGCTGTGCCGGTGCTGGCGGCTGGCTATGTTTGCTTTGAATATCGTCTGTTTGGACAGATGCTGTTTTCGGATGTCAAGACGATACGGGAAACGATGGTAGAGAGCAATTTGAACTTTTCCGAGGTACTCGGTCAGATCAGGGAAGCGTTTTTGACGCCGGTGTTCCATGCGGCTTCCGACCATGCAGTTTTCGTGCTGCCGGTGTGCGTAATTGTACTCGTTTGGCAGCTGGTGGCGGCAGTTCAGAAGAAAAATCTGAAAAAGTTCAAAAGCAGCGCGCTTTTGTGGGTGCTCTTGCTGATCGTGTTCAATTGTCTGGTGTATGGATTGTACTTTCAGGGGGACTTCCGGGGATTGTTTGAAACGCTTCTGCCTCCATTAAAAGGTTTTCAGTTCAATCGAACCGTATTTTTCAATCCGTTTTTATGGTATGTAGCGCTGTTTCTGGCGTTAAAAGCGCTCTACGATACCGGAAAGCTTTTCTGGAAACGGATCGCAAATCTGGCAGCGTGCATCGCAGTTGCGGTAATTTTGCTCACACCTGCGGTTTACAATGAATTTTACTGGACCTGTTATCACCAGGCGTACCGTGCAGTGAAGCATACAGAGGTCAATCTGTTGAACTTCCGGGAATACTACAGCACCGACCTGATGGAGGAGATCAAGGCGGATATCAATTATGATGGAGAATATGCGGCCGGCTACGGATTGAACACCGCTGTGCTGGAATACAGCGGGATTTCCACGCTGGACGGCTATCTCGGTTTTTACCCACAGAGCTATAAGGAAGAATTTACGAAGCTGATCTGGCCTGCCTATGAGAGAGTGCCACAATGGCAGACCTATTACGGGGAATGGGGCGCACGGGCCTACCTGTTTGCCGGGAGCGGCGAGAGTATTTACAATCCTTACCGCAATCAGGTGCTGTCGGATCACCATTTATATTTAGACAGTGAACAGTTTGTAAAAATGGGCGGAAAATATCTTTTTTCCCGTTATGAGCTGGATAATGCAGAAGAATTGGGCTTCACACTGCGGGGGATTTATTCGAACGAAAGCGCGCCGTATACAATTTACCTGTACGAAATTTGACAAAGTATTTGATACATGATATGATTGTGAGTAATGACCGCAGAGAGCGGTGCTGACAGATAAGGATAAGGGGGACATGTAAAATGCCGATCAGAATCAGCAATTATGCTGGAAAATTTGGATGGAACGCGAGAAAATATTTTCCCAGACTGGCATCTGAACTTTACCTGAAGCTTCAGTTTACGACCAGAGGAAAGGTGCAGCAGGACTATATCGACTATTTTCTGAATGCACCGGAAATTCCGCATCCGCATGTAGTAAACCTGGAGACAATCAATCGCTGCAACTCGACCTGCGAGTTCTGTACGGCGAACAAAAATGCAGAAAAGCGTCCCTACGCCCGCATGTCGGAGGAGCTTTACTACAGCATTATCGATCAGTTAAGGGACTGGAACTACAAGGGACATCTGACCCTGTACGGAAACAATGAGCCCTGGCTGGATACCAGAATCGTAGAGTTCCATAAATACGCAAGAAAACAGCTGCCGGACTGCTTTATCTTTATGTCCACGAACGGACTGATCCTGGACATCGATAAGGTAAAATCGATCATTCCGTATGTCAACCAGCTGATTATCAATAACTACTGTCTGGACATGAAGCTGCATGACAACATTCAGGAGATCTACGATTATGTCAATGCGCATCCGGATGAATTCAAGGATGTTGATATCCTGATTCAGATGCGCTATCTGAAAGAAGTCCTGACCAACCGTGCAGGCAGCGCACCGAACAAAAAGGCGACCAGCAAGATTATCAAAGAAACCTGCCTGATGCCATTTACCGATATGTGGATCACGCCCAACGGCAAGCTGGGTATCTGTTGCTGCGATAACTTTGAAGTGACGGATTTCGGTAACCTGAACAATATCGCGTTGAAGGATGCATGGGACAGCGCGCTGTACAAACGGCTGCGTACTGCAGTAAAGGACGGCAGACAGAACTGGGAGTTCTGTAAACACTGTGACTTTATTGACACGAAGCTGCGCACGGACATTGCGAAAGAAGCAATGAAAGAAGCAGGATACGGCAAATACGCGAAATAAACGTCGGTTCATGCGTAAAAGCAGCTGCGCAGCAGCAGAGCGCATCGAAGATGCAGCTTTGCGGATGACACGGACGAACTGCACTGAAATTAAAAAGAAAAAACAGGCTGCAGCCTTTGACAGGAAACTATGTCAGAAAGGCTGCAGCCTGTTTTGGTTTTAGCAGGACGCAGAAACGGCGAAAGAAAACCGCTTTGCGCCTGGTTCTCTTTCGCCGTGTAATTCATGACAATAGAATGCTCGCAGAGCGTGCATTCTATTGTTCGTTTCTGTCTCAGTTTTTCGCTTCGTGATATTCTTTTTCCGTATTGACGTTCCAGATATTGGAGCGGTCGCGGATACCGTTTACGATGTTGTGTACGACCTCGAAAGAGGTGCACATCGAATGGTCGATGTTGTTGTAACGGTGCTGACCGTTTCTGCCGACACAGTAGAGGTTGTCGATGCCGTTGAGCCAGTGGATCAGAGTATCGATTTCCTCGTAGGTGTCGAAGTAAGCGGGATAAGCTTTTTTAACAGATTCGGAATGCGTATCAAGCACGTCATCCTTGCTGTCGATCATGCCCATTTTGATGATCTCGTCCACAGCAAAGTCAGAAAACTCCTGATCGGACATATTCCAGAGCTTATCGCCTTCGTTGCAGAAGTATTCCAGACCGATCCATACGGTATGCTCGAGATCGACAACCATGTAAGGCGACCAGTTGTTGTAAATCTGGAAACGGCCGAGCTGTACGTTGCGGTCATGGACATAAACCCAGTTGTCCGGAACGATGTTGCCGACGGTTTTGATCTTGGTCTTGTTTTTCAGATTGAGCTTGCGCACCAGAACGCCCAGTGTGCGGTAATCACGGTAAGGAAGTCCTGCCGCAATTTTGGCTTCTTTTTCCGGAACGTCGTTCATACCGCCGACGAGATCGCGGATCGGCATGGAGGAAATGAAGACGTCAGCTTCTTCGCGGATCTTCTTGCCATCCTGCTCGTAGGTCAGAGCGACGATGTGGTCGTTTGCATCTTTTTCCAGACCGACAACCTTGCAGCCCTTTAAGATTTTACCGCCCAGCTTTTCGATTTCGGAAGCGGTTACGTCCCACAGCTCGCCGGGACCGAGCTTGGGATAGCGGAAGGATTCGATCAGGGAGGTTTCTACCTGATGTGCTTTTTTGGTCGGTACGATTTTCCAGAGGATGTCTTTTAAAATCGCAATAATGGAAAGTCCCTTTACGCGCTGTGCACCCCAGCTGGGATCGATATCCTTGGGATGACGTCCCCAGAGGTTCTCGGTGTAGTGTTCAAAGAACATGGAATAGAGTTTTTTACCGAAACGGTTAATATAGAAATCCTCGAGGGAGTTTTCCGGGCGTTTGTGGATCAGGCTCGCGAGATAGCTGAAGCCGACCTGCATCGTCTGGAGAAAACCCATGTTCATGAAAAGCTCAGGCTTTAACTGAATCGGGTAATCGTAGAATTTCTGGTCAAAATAAATACGGGACACGCGGTTTCGGTTTAGCATAACGCGGTCTTCTTTCTGGGGATCAGGACCGCCCTTTTCCAGCGGAACGTCGCGCTGCAGCATGATATCGTCCGCTGCGGGAGCGCCCTGCATGGGAAGCATCTGTTCCCACCATGCATTTACTTCCGGAACCTTGGAGAAAAAGCGGTGACCGCCCATATCCATACGGTTTCCTTTATAGTTGACGGTCTTGGAAATACCGCCCATATGAAATCTCTCTTCAAATACAGTTACTTCGTACTCATCGGACTGCTTTAACAGTTCGTATGCCGCGGTAAGGCCGGCAGGGCCCGCGCCGATGATAAAGGTTTTTTTCATGAAACAGGATTCCTTTCTCTGATCTTGTACTTTCGGTAAGACATTATAATACGTCAATTATCTTTTATTGTAACATACATACAGGCGCTGTTCAAGCATGAAATCAGACTGCAGGAAAGGACAGGTGAACTGGTGTATGATGTTAAGATCGTGCTAAAAACCTAAAAAAGGGACGCAAAATACACCTGAAGTCGACAGGAGATTGCAAAATGATGTATTTCAAATTCTTTTCGGAGGGGAAAAAGTTCTATATAATGAGATATGCAGTTTTGTATGACGAATAAAGCTGCATGGGGATTGAGCCGAAGAGCTCGTGATTTTGAGGATGTCCATAGCATGGACAGAAGGGAGATTGCATGAACAGCATCTTATTATCAACGCAGGAATGCGGCAGCCAGGAACTTCTTCAACTGACGGAAATGCTTTGCAGGGAACAGGATTTTCAGATCATTGTTTCAAGGGCGTTTCCCTTTATGGAAAAGGAAAGGAAAACAAAAACCGTAGAAAACAGGGCAGGCGATTTGCTGACAAAGCTCGGGTTTAAGGCGAATCTGAAGGGCGTTGTCTATTTGAAGGCAGCTGCGAGAATCGGTCTTGAGGACAGGGAGGAGCTGGAAGGCATAACGAAACGACTGTATCCGGCCATCGCAAAGGAATGCAGGACCTGTGCCGGCAGAGTAGAGCATGCAATCCGGCATGCCATTCATACGAGCTGGGAAAAGGGAGATGTCAGACAGCAGCGCATGGTGTTTGGATACGACAGGGAAAGTGGAAACCGTCCGACAAACGCGGAGTTTATCGCACGCATGATTGACTGTCTGGAACGGCAGGATCATCTCTTATATTCCTGATTCGTAACTGTTCCGTACCCTCACAGTTACCCCGATTCTTTCCTTCGGAAAATCAGATCTAATTGAATAAAAATGTTCAAAGGGGAACAGCGTTTGGCACAAGTTGCGCCAGAAACGGACTGTTCCCCTTTTATAGTGGACAGATAGCCGCAGGCTTCGGGTTACGCTGCCTGGTCGGGGACGATACGTCAGGAACTATCCCCAACCGGTCTGCAGCTTATGCTTTCTCACCCGATCCGATCTGCCAGCAGCATGTCGATCAGGCAGCGTGTGGCAGCACCGAGAGGACGGCTGGGATCCCGCACGAGACAGATGTAGCGGTTCGGAATTTCCTCTGTAAGGGGAATCGAAACAATGCGTTTTTCGGAAAGTGCCTGCGCTGCCAGATCCTCCGGCATAAACGCAAGCCCCAGATTATGGGCAACAACAGGCAGCAGCAGGTCGGCGCTGGCAAGCTCGATATCGTAGTTGAGGGGAAGTCCGTGGGCGGCAAAGAAGTTCTCATAAAACTGATGGGACATGGTTGCCTCCGTCAGACCGGCGAGAGGATACTGTATCAGCTCCTGCAGGGAGATGGGCTTATCCCTGAGGACGGAAAAACGGGGGCCGCCGACTAAAATGCTGCGAACGGGACGGAGCCGGACTGTGCTGTAAGGCTTTTCAATCTGCAGAGGGGTTGGAACAACAGCGACGTCGGTTCGTCCTTCCTTTAAATCGGAAAGCACGTGGGCAGTGGTTCCGTTACTGATGCGGATTTTGACATCCGGATGCTCCTTCTGGAACAGCGCCAGCCGATCCAACAGCAGACAGTGAAGAGCGGTTTCGGTTGCTCCGACGCTGACTGCTCCGCCGTGGAGGCCGAGGGAAAGACCGAGCTCTTCTTCGCCCCGCAGGATGCGTTCACAGGCGGGAGCAACATATCGGTAAAGCATCTCGCCCTCCGGAGTCAGGGTGACGCCGTGACGGGAACGGATAAAAAGGCGGCAGCCCAGCTCACTTTCTAGGTTCTGGATGCTCCGGGTCACGGACGGCTGGCTGGAAAGCAGCATGGAAGCAGCACGCGTGAAGTTTTTATATTTGGCAACATAATAAAAGGTTCTGTAGTAATCAAAGCTTGCGGACATGGAAAATCCTCCTTGGCTCGTGAAAAAAATCACAGATTATATTCAAAAGCAGACATAAAAGCAATTCTATAATACGTTTTTGATATTACACACATATCAGATTTATATTTTTAAAAAAAAGGTAAATCTAGTATAATACGCACGGAGCAAATTGAAAAGCATTTATAACGTACATGCTCAAAACAGTAGAAAAGGAGGCATGTGAACATGGGGCAGTCCATTGAAGAAGTCTTAAACAGGCTTGTGGCTGTGGAAGACGCCGCACAGCAGATGCAGGATGCGGTGGATGCACAGAAAAAGGAACTCGCTGCTCAGATGGAAGAAAAGAAAAAACAGTTTGACAGTATGCTGGAGTTAAAGACAGAACAGAAGACCGAAGAACTGGAAGCAAACATGGAGCACGAGAAGGCAGCCGCGCTGGAAAAACTCCGGGAGGAAACGAAAAAACAGCTTGCCGGAATGCAGCACAAGTATGATACAGAGCACGACAGGATTTCGGATGAAATTCTGCAGTCCATGATTAAGGATGTGAGCAGATGAGTTTATTTCGTTACAGCGGTCTGACAACGAAGGTACGAGCCATGAGCGGTGCACTTTTGAGCAAAGAGGATTTTGACCAGATCAGCACCCTCGGCAATGTTCCTGAGGTTGTCGCATGGCTGAAAAAGAAGCCGTCCTATGGGAAGGTGCTCGGAAATGAAAATGAGAACACCATGCATAGAGGACAGGCGGAGGGAAGGATCAAACGTTCCTTCTACGCTGATTTTTCCAAGCTGTACCGGTTTTCCAACATGGAGCAGAGAAATTTTCTGGATACGTATTTCAGACGCTACGAAATCACCTGTTTAAAAAACATTGTACAGGCGATCCTGTCAGACAGCCCGACACTTGCGGATGTTTCCGATTATGAGGAAGCCTTTGCGAAGCATTCGGCATTTCCGTTAAAGAAGGCAGCGTCTGCAGATTCGATGGAGACGCTGGTCAGCGTCCTTTCGGATACTCCTTACGGGGATGTGCTGCGTAAGGTGGCAGGCAGCGGGGCCACAACCCTGTTTGACTATGAATTTGCATTGGATATGTTTTATTTCAGGGATCTCTGGAAACGTGTCAGAAAAGAATTGAAAAAAGAAGACCGGGAAGCAGTGCTGGAATCGGTGGGTGTTGCAATCGATACCCTGAATCTGCAGTGGATTTACCGTGCCAAACGCTATTACGGGATGAAAGCGGCAGATGTCTATGCCCTGATCATTCCGGTGCATTACCGGCTGAACCTGGAGCAGGTCAAACGAATGGCGGAGGCGGAGAGCACAGAAGAAATGTTGAACTTCGCAAAAGAAACCAGGTATGGAAAATATCTGCAGGAAATGGAAAAACCGAATCTGGAACGGGTCGGCAGTATGATCCAGGAAAACGTACACCGTGCGCTGATGAGACAGAACCCCTATTCAGCTGCATGCCTGGAAGTCTATTTATATAGGAAAGAACAGGAAGTGCACAGGATCATCACGGCGATGGAATGCGTCAGATACGGTTTGCCGGCTGAAAAAATCAGAGAATACCTGGCATAAAGGAAGGTGCGGCAAAATTGATTGAAAAAATGAAATTTATCAGTGTGATCGGGCCAAAGGATCAGCTCGACACAGTAACCAGGCAGTATCTTTGCCGGTATGAGATACAGCTGGAAAATGCGATGGGCGAATTGAAGCATTTAAACAACATCACACCCAACGCAGAGTTGAACCCTTACCGGGAAGCAGCAGGAAGAGCAGCAGAGATTGCTGCACTTTATGGAAGCAAAGCAACGGCAGTGAGAGACATGGATGTGGATACAGCCATGGAACGGATCACTGAAGTGCAGAACAGAATTCAAAAGGCAGACAGGGAGACAGATGCACTGGAAAAGGAACTGAAAAAGGAGCGGGGACTGCTGGATGCGGTCAGCCCCTATCAGGAGCTGCATTTTGATATTTCCAGAATCCTTCACTTTAAAGAAGTAAGATTCCGTTTCGGCAGACTTCCAGTCGGCTACTATGAGCGTTTAAAAACCTACGCATACGACGATGCCTGCACGATTTTTGAAAAATGCAAGGAGACGGAGGATTATGTTTGGGGCGTTTATTTCGTTCCGGCGGCAGAAGCCAAAAAGGTGGATGCGATTTATGCTTCTCTCCATTTTGAACGGATTCATCTGGAGGATGCCTATGAGGGTACCGTTGATGAGGCCTGTCGGGAATTAAAGGAAAAAACAGATGCCCTGGAGCAGCAGATCACAGCAGTGAGAGCAGAGCTTGCAAAAGAATTAAATGGGATGTCTGAATCGATCTCTGCTGCAAGCAAGACCCTTGCGTATGAATCCAAGCTGTTTGATGTCCGCAAGCTGGCGGCATTTACCAAGGCGAAAAACGAAACCTTCTTCATCCTCTGTGGATAGATGGAAAACAAGGAGGCAGATCTGCTGAAAAAGGAGCTGGAAGAGGATCCGGATATTTTCTGTACACTGGAAGAAAATCCGGACAGAAGAGTTTCAATCCCTCCGACTCGTCTGAAAAACCCGAAGCTGATCAAGCCGTTCGAAATGTTTATCCAGATGTATGGCCTGCCGAACTATCAGGAATTTGACCCGACACTGTTCGTGGCGTTGTCCTATTCGATTATCTTCGGTGCAATGTTCGGTGATGCGGGACAGGGTCTGGTGTTGTTGATCGGCGGATATTTATTGTACCATTTTAAAAAGATCAACCTGGCAGCAGTTCTTTCGAGCTGCGGATTCTTCTCTACAATTTTCGGACTCCTCTATGGCAGTGTATTTGGCTTTGAGGACTGGATCCCGGCGCTGTGGCTGCGCCCGACGGAGGCAATGACGAATCTGCCGGTGATCGGAACACTCAATACCGTATTTGTTGTGACGATCACCATCGGTATGGGACTGATTCTTCTGACGATGATCTTCCATATGATCAATTCCCTCAGGGAGAAAAGGCCCGGAGAAGCACTGTTTGATACGAACGGACTTGCAGGCTTTGTATTTTACGGTGCAGTTGTTGCAGTCATCATGCTGTTC
>ERZ773245.1726-NODE-1726-length-14301-cov-3.113576_pt1 | contig 14301 bp, 7 predicted proteins | sample MGYA00580988_ERZ773245 | MGnify/ENA primary metagenome ERZ773245 (study PRJEB29015, sample SAMEA2737792) | human gut metagenome | biome: human gut; feature: human-associated habitat; material: faeces | place: China | collected 2012 ... | reverse complement strand
CTGCAACTCCTTGAGATTCTCGTTGTAGGCGAGTTGTACCTTATGGCAGAGGTCGATGACATGCTCAAGGAAAGGATGGAAGTCGCCGTCGTGGTTCACGCCATACTGGATACATCGGTTGAGGTTGATCGTCAGCACGCTCTTGGAACCAGTGGAGACGCCACCGGCACCGAGCGTATAGCTGAAACCGTTGTCCTGGATCTCGTTGCGCAGTCGGCAGCACGAGCTCAGCGAGTCGGCATTGTCGCTCAGATAGGTGAAGAAACTGTGGCCCTCGGCATACATCTCTGCCGCGAAGTCAGCCCACTCCTTGTCCTTGCAGTCGCCGTCCTCAGTCAGCATGGCCATGGTCTCCACGGGGAAGGTGAGCACCGTCTTGGTGCGCTCTTGGTTAAACCACTTCATGAAGCGCTTCTGCAACCAGTTGAGCCCGTCCCAGTCGGGCTGCGTGCCGTCGGGGAAGTAGAAGTTGCCAAAGATAGAGTCGAAGTAGTATTTGTCGTAGTAGCTGATGTTCCAGAACACCGCCTGATAGTTACGGGCACCGGTGGGCTGGTTGAGCGAATAGACAATCTGCTCGAAGCAGTCGGTGATGACCTTATCGATCGTGCGCTTCTTCAGACTGAGATCCACGACATCGTCGGCGTGCTTATAGTAATCCTTGCCGTATTCCTTCTGTATGAAGTAGTTCATGTACATCAGGAACTCCGGTGTGGCGCAAGCTCCGGCGAGCATGCTGCTGACCATGAACACCATGTTGATGAATCCGCCGCAGAAGCTCTTGAGGTTTGTCGGTGCCGTGGAATTGCCGCCGATGCTGGTCGTGCCGCCGATGAGCCAGGGGTACATCGTGATCGAGGCACAGTAGTTGGCCAGGTTGGTCTCGTCGTTCTTATATATAAAGTGGTGTGTGAGCTTGTCGATATATTCGTCGGCGAGCTCCTTGCCATACATCTTCTTGATGCGCTCCACAAGCAGACGACGGTTTAGCCGGATGAAGTTTTTCTTCGGCAGCTCACCGGCGAGTGTAGCGATGTTCTTGTGCTCCACGTTGGCGTTGGCGTCGAATTTCGATCCCGTGGCAGCATTCTCGGCCTGCATATAGTCCGAGAGGAACTTCATCTTGTCGAGCACCTCCCGGTCCTCCTTGTGCTCCTGACGGTAGATGATAAACGATTTTGCGACACGATAGTAGCCTTCTCTCATGAGTGCCTCCTCTACTTGGTTCTGTATGTCCTCCACTTTCACGCCATCCTGGATGTTGAGATGGCTGAGAATTTTGGAGATGGCTCCAAGGTTGATCGGTTCGTTGACCGAGTTAAACGCTTTGAGGATAGCGTTCATGATCTTGTCGAGCGAGAAAGCTTCTTTCGAGCCGTCACGCTTGGTAATGGCGAAGTGGTTCATTTCCATGCCTTTAATAGCTTTATCTAATTGGGTTTAGAGTGTTTTATTTCAGTATTCAATGACCGTTGTTGTCGTTTAAAACGGGAAACTTTTTTGTTTTCTCTTCTACAAAAGTTTTCCAAAAAGGAAATTCTTTCTTCCTTGTGAATCGATTAAGTTTTCCGCAGCCGTCAACTATTCAAGTGCAAAGATAAGCAAAAAAAGCCGAGATTGTATGTCCCAACGCGGATAATTCTTCCTCATTTCACGTAATTTAATGAGCCGTTTTTTACATCTTATTCAACCGTCACGTGAGTGGAATTTAACTAAGAATTGATATTCATTTACTTACGTTCCACAACGTATCGCGGTTATGACAAAATGCGATACCGACCCATCTTAGAGAGACACTGACCGTGGAAAAGCAATTTGTCCGCAAGCAAGAAAAAAGGATAAAGTTACAATTTTAGTATTTTACAATAAATATTTTATCTGTTTGTTGGTTTTTTCACAGAAAAGGTTTACCTTTGCAAAAGATAAAGAAACGACAGCATGCAGTGCCATGCACACACATTATTATATATATAGTAGAGAGCAAACTTAAACATCCAATAAAGAAAACAACCAAGATTATGAAAGCAACAGAAGTAGTAGCTCGCTTGGAGCAGCGTTTTCCCAACCAGCCCGAGTATATCCAGGCCGTGAGCCAGGTGCTCGGAACGATCGAGGAAGAGTACAACAAACACCCGGAGTTCGACCGCGCCAATCTCATTGAACGGTTGTGCATCCCCGATCGTGTCATTCAGTTCCGCGTCAACTGGATTGATGACAAGGGCAACGTGCAGACCAATATGGGCTATCGCATCCAGCACAACAACGCTATCGGCCCTTACAAAGGTGGCTTGCGCTTCCATGCGTCGGTGAATGTCAGCATTCTGAAGTTCCTCGCCTTTGAGCAGACTTTCAAGAACTCGCTCACCACACTGCCCATGGGTGGCGCCAAGGGTGGTTCTGACTTCTCGCCGCGTGGCAAGTCCAACGCCGAGGTGATGCGCTTCTGCCAGGCTTTCATGCGTGAGCTGTGGAACTATATCGGTCCCGACTGCGACGTTCCTGCCGGTGACATCGGCGTCGGTGGACGCGAGGTCGGCTATATGTTCGGCCAGTACAAGGCGCTCACCCATCAGTTTGTCGGCATCCTCACGGGTAAAGGCCAGGAGTTTGGCGGTTCGCTGATCCGTCCTGAAGCTACCGGCTACGGCAATGTCTACTTCCTGCAGAACATGCTCGCCACCAAGGGCATCGACCTCAAGGGTAAGAAGGTGCTTGTCTCTGGTGCCGGAAACGTGGCTCAGTACACCATGGAGAAGCTCTTGCAACTCGGCGCTACGCCGATGACCTGCTCCGACTCCGACGGATACATCTATGATCCCGACGGCATCGACGAGAAGAAGCTGGCCTACATCATGGAACTGAAGAACATCGAGCGCGGACGTATCAAGGAGTATGTCGAGGAGTATCCGACAGCCAAATACGTACCCGGTGCCAAGCCTTGGGGCGAGAAAGCCGACATCGCCACACCGTGCGCTACGCAGAACGAGATCGACGGCGAGGCTGCCAAGACGCTTGTCGCCAATGGTGTCATCGCCGTGAGCGAGGGTGCCAACATGCCTTCTACGCCTGAGGCTGTGAAAGTCTTCCAGGACAACAAGATCCTCTACTGCCCGGGCAAGGCCAGCAACGCTGGTGGTGTGGCAGTCTCCGGCTTGGAGATGACGCAGAACTCCGAGCGACTGAAGTGGAGTCGCAAGGAAGTCGACGAGAAACTCCACAGCATCATGAACTCCATCCACGCCGAGTGCGTGAAGTATGGTACCGAGGCCGACGGCTATGTCAACTATGTCAAGGGTGCCAACGTGGCCGGATTCCTGAAAGTCGCCAAGGCTATGATGGCCCAGGGCATCGTATAAACCACATATATAGAAAAAAGAAACGTCGCCATTGTGGCGACGTTTTTTTTGTTATCCTCTGTCCCGTCACTCTGTGAGCGCGGACATGACATCTTTTTTCCCTCAGCTGTATGGGAGTGCTCCGACCGCTACTACCACAAGTTGTCGGTCGAACTTGCAGGCTCGTCCTCAAACACAGCAGGCTTGGCCAGTTGTGGAGAGACGCTTAGGGAATCGTATGTAGACACAGAACTGACGAGGATCGTCGATTCCATCTCCACGGCCAGGACTTTTATGGCCGGCTTCACGTATTTCTTTTTCATCATATACTCCAGTCTATTATTGATAATCGGTGTTTTAACCTTTCTATCTGTTATTGATGATGATCTTTTTTCCATTGCAGATATATACTCCCACGGGCAGTCTGTCACCCAACTTACCGACATATCGTCCTTGGAGATTATAGACCTTGCTGTCGGCGCTTGGCTTTTGCGCAGCATCATCGTCAACGATTATCGCCCCGATAGCTGTGGCTGCGCCGCCTAATCCGAAGAATGAGCGTGCCGCGGACGATTTAAAGACAGCAAGATAAGCCTTATGAGCTTTATTGACAAAGCTTTCGCCCTGTTTTGTAGCAAAGTAGAAGCCAACCGATCCCTGATCGTTGTTGCTGTTCAGCGACAGGCGATAGCACTTTGTGCAGGCTATTGTGACCGAGTCGGTCAGCGTACCCCACAGATCATTGTTGAGGGGAGCCGTCCCCTCTTCCACCGTATAGTCCAAAGGATAGTTGCCTTCGGCTCCCCGGAAGAGCACCGGCGTATAGGCCGGTATCACTGTTCCCGTTCCATACTCGTAGGGCGTGTCAAGGGTGCCGTCGTCGTTCACCGTCACCGAAGAGGCTTCCACCCCGTCGGGCACCTTCACGGCATGGCTGTGATACCATGTCGCATGACCGGCGCTGCTCACAGACAGCGGCCAAGAGTCGCCGTAGGCCGTGATCTCGTGAATGGCCAGGAAGGAACTATTGTTGTTGCGTGTATGAGTGAAGACCAGTCTGACGTAAGGCGACGTGACGGTCTTGTCCAGTCTCACCAGCGGTCGGGCCTGATAAGGCACCCTCACGCTGTCGGCCAGCGAGAATGCGCCGTTGGCGCTGTCGGCCACATACACCTTCATGTCGGCCACCGCATAGTCCGCCATGTCACGGAGGAGGAGTCCGATGTACCGGATGGCATCGTTATGAGTGTTGCTCAGCGTGATGCTGTGAGGATAAGGAGTTGCCGTTCCGTTGTAGTGCGAGTGCCACAACGTAGTGGTGTAGCCGTCCACGACTTTGCTTCCGGGGCTAGTCTCGCTCGCGGTCTCCTCGTCGAAGCAGTCGACATAGCCGAGAGCCACCGTCGCACGGTTGGCTGGCATGGTGCTGCTGCCATAGAACTTGATGTCGTTGATGGCCATGAGCGTATTGCCCTCAGCACTGGCCGTGAAGGTGATTCTCACATAGCGCTTGGTGGCAGGTCGCTCAAAGCGCAGCGTCGGCCGTGGCGTGTAGAGCAGATGATGCTCGTTGTCCACCGCTTCCCAGTTGACCTTATCATCGCTCTGCTCCACGGTGACACACAGCGGATGGTATTTTCTGGCTCTTGAGGTCACAGTGTACAGAGCCATGCCGGTGATAGCGGCCTCATCGGTGCGTGTGACGGTCACGCTGTGGGGATAGCTGACCTCGCCCTTATAATAAGAGGTGTGCCAGAGCGTATTGTCGTCGTTGTCGAAGGCGTAGTCCACGGGGCTGTATTCGCGCTTGGTCTCTTCGTCGCTCACACCGACAATCTGTGTATAGGCGTTATCGAGAACGTGGATGCCGGTTGCGACATCGTTGGACAGCGCATCGCCGAAGTCGAGCGAGAACACACCATGCGACGGTTTCCACGAGTCGCCCAACGGTCCGAAGTCGCTGCTGCGCACGGCGTTGTGACCAAGGCCCGAGGAGTCAGCCACGGCATAACCGTTGTTTTCCTGACCGTTGAAGTTGTAGTAAGCGATCAGGCCATTGGTGTCGCGTGCCGTGGTAAGCGCCTCGCCCGTGAGCGGCTGTGTGCTTACCGCCTTTATCTGCTCCTGAGTCAGTTGCTTCTTCCACACACGCAGCTCATCGATGCAGCCGTTCATCGGGATGGCGCCACCCACCTGCAGGGAACGGAACAGTGACGAATAGTCGGCCGGAGCCAGTGCCGCTGTTTCCAACTGCTGTCCGTCGCGGTAGAAGGCCAGCTGTTTGTTGTTGCATGTCACGGCATAGTGGTGCCACTCGTTGGCCACGTAGAAGCTATTGGACATGCTCACCTCGCCGCTGTCGGTCTTCATCACCAAGATACCCTTGCTGTTGGAATAGAGTGTCAGATGCGCCTTGCCGCTGGCATCGAGCGCATACATGCCATTGCCTGTTCCGGACATGTCGTTGGGACAGAACCAATAGTCGAGTGTCCACTCCCGGCCGATGTCAGGCAGAGGCGGGGTGGAGAGCGTGCGCTTGGCAGTGCCGTCAAAGGCCAAGCCCGTGTAGGAGGGTGCATTGCAGACGATGAGGGCACGGTCGGTCTGTTTCAGATCGTCGCCGACGCTGTTGCTCACCCGCTGATAAAGCGTATAGACACCGGCACGCGGCGAGGCGACTGTCCACGTGCTGTCGATGCCGCGCAGGGCACAGTTGCCACTCATCAAATCCCATGTCCACACTGTCGGACTGTACAGACTGTTGTCCTTGAGCGTCACCGTCTGACCCTTGATGATATATCTGTCGGTCGGATCGATGCTATATCCCGCCACCGGCGCTGAGGCGAGCACAGTGACGTGCTTCGTCTGCTGGAGCCTACGGCCGTCGGGGGTGGTCACGACAAGTGTCACTGGGAAGACACCGGTATGGGTGAAGGCGGTGGCCATGTCGTGTGTAGTGGCCGAGGTCTTCACGGCTCCTTCAACGGTCCAGCTGTAGGCACATCCCTCAGCCTTATCACGAGAGAGGAAGCTAACACATGTGGTACCCTTCACACTGTCCTGCGTGAACGTGAAGTCGGCGGTGGGTGCCGTAGCATCGGTCACCACCACCTCATAGTTATGTTTGATCGTGCGACCGTCAAGAAGCGTGGCGGCAAGGCTGACCGTCTGCCGCCCCGGCTGCATCATCACAAACGAGGGCTTCAGCGCAGAAGTAGTGACAGAACGGCTCTGGCCAGTGGTCCACCGCGCATCCGCCACATCGAGTGAGACCACGTCGGGCGAGAGCAGGGCTCCGGCCACTACGCTATCGGGCATTGCTACACAGAAGCTGTCGGAGCTGAGCAACACGGAGTCGGTGCCGAAGGTATCGGCGACATACCGGTCATTGACGAGTGAAGCGTCGTGGCCGTGAGCCCAGTCCTTGATCTTCTTCACCCCGTCCACAGTACAGGTGTCCATCGTCAGGTAGGCCAGCAGTCCGTCGGCCGTCTGCAGGTGGGCCACAGCCCGGTACATATTGTCTTTGATCTGCTGTGCGGTGCGTGCCGTACTCCACACCCTCACCTCGGCGACGTTGCCAAAGAGCGGGCGACGGACATCGTTCTCTGCCACGCCGAAGCGCAGGCCATTGCTGTTGGCAGGCATACCGCTGTTCTCGGTGGCGGTAAACGCTTTCACCTTCTCACCATTGACATACAACGTCATGGAGGATCCGTTGATGACCAAAGCCAGATGAGTCCACACACCGGCCTTGATAAGTCCGGGGGCGGTCACCATCTGATTGGCGGAAAACGTAGACCATCCCGCCGTCATCGACCCGCCTTTGTTGACCTGCCATAGGAAGTGACCATTCCAATCGTGTCCAATGGACTCTGTCCAGTCGGCCACCTTGCTGGCCTTGAGCCAGTACTCAATGGTGTAGGTATCATATTTCCGGTCGCACACATGAGGAATGGTGAAGGCGCCCTGCGTGAAATTCAATGTCTTACGGGCATAAGCCTTTTGGGCATCCATCGTCTGGAATCCTACGTTGGCACTGGCCGGTGACAAGAGCGAGTCACCCCCGACGAGATAGACAGCCCTGACAGCATAGAGCGCCGAGTCGGTGGCCGTGGCTCCTATATTATAATAGGTGTCCCTGGTGGTGGCGAAGGTCTTGCCATTGCGCAGCACACGATAAGCCACAGGCTTGAGGGCCGTCTGCGGTGAGGCACTCCACGCAATGCCGTTATCGGTGGCCGTCACGTTGAGAGGCGCTTTCAGGTCATGTCCCGGCACCACGGTAGAGATCATCGTGGTTGCGCCCGCATTGCGTATGCTGACGTTTCTGTCGTCAAAGGGATACTCCACAGCCTCTTTGTCCAGACGGTAGTCCATCACGCTGGCCTGCAGCACCTTGCCCTGCCCCAGAGCGTTGCTCTTGGAGTGGATGATGAGGAAATAGCGCAGCGGCCTCGTCACGTCGACCTTGTCGGTCAGGTCGGTGAGATCCACACCATACTCCATCGGTTCGTCATGGATCTTGCCGTCGGCCCATCGCCCGAGCAAAGGCATGGCGGCATCGACGCCGTCGTTCTTGCCGTCGCCACAATAGTTGATATAAGGAAACACGCATTGGTATTCGGGCTGTGTAGCCGTGGTGTCCTGGCTCACGCCCACGCTGACGCTGATCTCCGAGCGGTGGTCATAGCTCATGGTCACCTTCATCGTGCGGTTGGGCTCATAGCCGCCGCGCAGCTCATAGGCAGAGGGCGTCCATCCGGTGTTGCCCGCTGCCGAACTGTATCCCACGACGCTGTCGCCCTTCTCCGTGAGCCATTTCTCCTCACTGTTGCCGATACCGGCACCAAGGCAGTAGGGCACGTAGATAAATCCGCCGTTGGCCCATCCCGAGCCCCACGAGTTGGCGATGATCCACGCACCGTTTTCATTGTCGCCAAAATGGTTACTGGTCTCTCCGGCTATGCCGTTACCCGTCCATGTCAAACTGTATGCGGTCGTCATAGCCCACGATCATCAGTGCGTGGTCAGCGCCTCCGGTGTTCCATCGCTGCATAAACACCTCGCCAGCCACGCGCCGATCTTTCTGTTTGTCTCGGTGTTGGGAATGCGTCCCTGCTTGCTTTGCGAGATGCCGCAGCCCGTGTAGAGCACACCGCCGACCACATGGGTGCCGTTCTCGTCGGTCACCACCGGCCATGCGCTGTCGCCGCAGTGGTTATAGAGCCACTGCTTCATCGCCGTACTGCCGAGCGCAGTCTTGGAGCCTTTGTCGATATTGGGGATGACGGCATAGTGGCGCGAGGTGAGGCGGTGGCGCATGCCGTCGAAGAAGCTCTCGTAGCCCTGCATCCATCCAGCGTTGTCGGTGTTGGCCTCATAACCGCCGTAGATGCTGCTGACATAGTTGCCGCCATAGAGCTTGGCATTGGTGAAGCCCACATACTCGCCCTCGTCCTCACGTTCCATGCCGGCATGGTCGTATTGCAGCATGGCAGCAAACTGGTTCTGGGGCAGCGAAGCGTCGCTGAGGTTCCACGCGTTCCACTCATAGGTGAACATATAGCCTATGCTGGCCGAGGAGCCACACGAGTTGTAGCCGCCCTGACTGTAGATAGGGCGGAAAAATTTCGATATGCCGTTATTGACGTGGTCAGGCAGGCCAGAGCCATTGGAAGCCATCACCTGCGTGAAGAGAGACATCCCGGCCACAACCAGAGATGCCACGAACCGGTGTCTTATCATTGTGTTTGTGTTGTCTTGATTTACTCCTTATCATTCGCCTGCGTCCGTTGCCAGACCCTATGCGTGTGTAAAGTTACTAATATTGCGTGAATTACGCAAATATTTCCGGCAAATAGCTCATAATTATCACGCAAGGGCCCGATACAGGTCCTTGCCGGGACCTTTCTGTATGCCATAGTCGACTTGCCTTTTCTTCATGTTGCCAAGATGTTTGCGGTGAGCGATTGGGGTCATTACAAAACAATGCAGTGGCGCGTGACAAACAAACATATTGACAAAAACGTGTCGGCACAAGGGAGAAATATAGAGAAAAAGACAGGGAGAAAAACAAGAAAGGCAATGATGACAACAAGAAAAAACGGGCACTTCTGAAAGAAACCACTGAAGCGACCGGGCAAAATCACTGAGATGACCGAAAGAAATCACTGAGATGACAAGGTAAAACCACCGAGATGACCCAAATACTACAAAGAATCTTAGGGCTTCTCACCGCTTTTAATTCATACCAGAACGTGGCAGTTTATATATCTCGTTGCTATTCAACCAATTAAGAAAAAGCTCGAAAAACGCGGGAAATCGCAGGCGACAGGACACTTGCTGGGGAAAAACGCCAAAACAAAGCCTCTAAAATGTCAGTTTATTCAACACTGCACGTTCTCCTCCGACATCATTTGGCAAGCTTGCCGGCCCCCCCTCACCGGAAATATCCGGTGAGGCGGCGTAGCGATCATCTACTCGGTCGTGTAGATCCAATAGACAAAGCACATCAAAGCGATGGCAAAAGCCGTAAGGACAACGGTGAGGATCTTGCCGGTCATAGCCCTCAACTTGATGCTTCTGAAAGCCTTTCGCTTGTTCACCTCGGACTGATCGACGTGATGATGATGGTGATGATGTTCGTGATGATAATGCTGATGTTGCGTTGACATTGATGTCAATTCCTGTGTTGAAGTCATATAAATTATTAATTAGAAACGGAAGTCGAGCTGCACGTCGATCATGTTGTAGTTTGGCTTAGCCAGATTACGGTCGTTGACGCGCATATATTCCGCATTGAGTTGTACGTTCTTGTTGAACAGATAGTTGAAGCCGGCCTCGTACTGTGTGCGGCTCGATCCCCACTCAGCCGACTGGCGGTAGAGGTCGTAGCGGGCTTTGGCGTAGAGTTTTTTGCTGATCACTGGTGCAATGACCAGAGCGTAGCAGGCGTCGGCCTTGCTGCCGATGGCTTCGTTGACGGTGCAGTCGGTGGTGCCATTGCCGCCGGACTCCGACACCTTGAAGGCTTTACCGGTAGAGTGGACATACTCCGAGCGGAATGTCCAGTCGCTGACTTTGTATTCGCCCGAGATGGCATAGCGGTGCTGCGGCAGTTTGCGCACCTCGCCTTTGTGCTCACCGCTCTCGTCGGTCCAGTTGCCTTTGCGCGCATAGGAGCCTTCGCTGCCGAAGACGCCAAGGCGCATGCCGGCCACGGGCATCACCCAGATGCCGCCAATCACGTCCTTTTGCTGGTCCACATCCTTGGTGTTGATGCCTTGTCCGTTGTAGACACCTATCTGATAGTGCAGCAAGTTGCGCTTCCGAGCATTGAGCAGGAAGTCGCCCTGCACCTGCACGCCGATGTCACGTCCGTTGCTGGCCTTGACACCACTGCGGTCAGAGAAATAGCACAGCTTGTTGATGGCTTGGGCATAGCTGAAGAATCCCTGGTCGATAGGATGCATTGGATTCTCAAAGGTAAAAGCACGCTTGAACTGACCGACCTTCACTTTGAAGAAACTATATTTCTGCCACTCGGTGAACGCGTCGACGACACGCGGAGAGTTGCCGAGCGTGGACGTGTTGCCGTTGAACTGCAACTGCACCTTCCAATACCAGTCCTGCTGTATACGGCCTTCGAGGGCGATACGGCCCAGACGGATGTTAAACGAGTTGGACTTGGCGTTTTCCTGGTCGCTATATTGATATTGTGTCATCACATAGCCCGAGAGCTTCACGTCGTTGATCCATTGTGGCAACTTGGTTTCGGCTTGAGCCAAAGCGGCAAAGCCTAACACCAATAGCGTTACGGCAAAAAGTCTTTTCATATATACATATCTTTAATCTTTCTCTTGTAAACTGCGTTATCAGACTATATCCACTCTTGTACAGAAATATCGGTCGTCTTAATTCAAGTGCAAAAATAAAAAAATTATATGATGTTAACATCATGTTCAACTATATTTTTACTGCCAGCACAAAAAAAAGCACATTTTCCTTGGTCGTTTCAGTTTTTTATCTTACCTTTGCACCCGCTAATCAGAAATCGACTGTTCCGGTCTCTGTCGAGAACCGGAAGAAAGACAAAAGAAAAGCAATGCGGGGTGTAGCGCAGTCCGGTAGCGCTCCTGGTTTGGGACCAGGTGGTCGCAGGTTCGAATCCTGTCGCCCCGACAAGAAGAGCTTCTCATCGTGAGAGGCTCTTTTTTTGTTTCTACCGCCAACATGCCATGCGGAGCCAGGGCGACCACAGAGAGCACACCCCCATGCTGCCAGCCTGTAGCGCCTTCCTGATAGTACAAAATTTGCTAAAAACAAAAGTTTTTGCTATCTATGGTTTGCAAAATTAAAATTAATCACTATCTTTGCACTGCATAACCAATACAGACATCAAAGACATCTATGGAATCCTTCTTTCGCACCCATGCCTATCTGGTGGATCACACCAACGCCCCAGTCCGACGCGTCCTCATGGACGAGATTGACTGGAACGACCGCCTCATTGGCATCAAGGGCACACGTGGCGTGGGAAAGACGACATTCCTGTTGCAATACGCCAAGGAGCATTTCGGCAGCAACGACCACAGATGCCTCTATGTCAACATGAACAACTTCTATTTTCAGGGGCGAGGCATCGCCGACTTTGCCGGTGAGTTTGTAGGGCAAGGTGGCCAGGTGCTGCTCATCGACCAGGTGTTCAAGCAGCCCAACTGGAGCCGGGAGTTGCGCGAGTGCTACGACAAATATCCCCAGCTGAAGATCATTTTCACCGGATCCAGCGTCATGCGCCTCAAAGAGGAGAACCCAGAACTCAATGGCGTGGTGAAGAGCTACAATCTCCGCGGCTTCTCCTTCCGGGAATATCTCAACCTCAAGGCGCGCACCCACTTTGCGCCATTGAACCTGGATGAGATCGTCAGCAACCATGAGGCCATCGCCAAGGACATCGTGCAGAAAGTGGATCCCACGACCTACTTTGTCGATTATCTCCATCATGGCTTCTACCCATTCTTCCTTGAGAACCGCAACTTCATGGAGAATCTGCTCAAGACCATGAACATGATGACAGAGGTGGACATCCTGCTCATCAAACAGATAGAACTGAAATACCTCACCAAGATCAAAAAACTCTTCTATCTCCTGGCCCTCAATGGTCCGCAGGCACCGAACATCAGCAAGCTCGCCGACGAGATAGATACCAGCCGCGCCACGGTGATGAACTATATCAAATACCTTGCCGACGCCCGGCTGATCAACCTCATCTACAATCCCGGACAGCAGTTCCCCAAGAAGCCCTCAAAGGTGATGATGCACAATCCCAACCTGATGTATGTCATCTACCCCATCACCAGCAGCACGCAGGAGGTCATGGAGACCTTCTTCGTCAACACGCTGTGGAAGGACCATCTCGTCAACCAGGGCGACAAGGACCACTGCTATCTCGTGGACAACAAACTGCACTTCCGCGTCTGCGACGCACTCGTGGCAGACAAAAGCCGCAACGCCAGCGGCACGATCTACGCACGATACCATCAGAAAATAGGTCACGGCGACCAGATACCACTATGGCTCCTCGGTATGCTCTACTGACACCTATTTATATATATACGCAAAAACATTATCAACTTTTTATTATCTATTTTTCAAAAAATGGCAAAAGAAAAAAAATTCATGACTTGTGATGGTAACACCGCAGCCGCTCATGTAAGCTATATGTTTACTGAGGTGGCCGCCATCTACCCCATCACGCCGTCGTCTCCTATGGCTGAACACGTCGATGAGTGGGCTGCCAAGGGTCGTAAGAATTTGTTTGGTCAGACGGTCTCCGTACAGGAGATGGAGTCTGAGGGTGGCGCTGCCGGTGCCGTTCACGGCTCACTGCAGGCCGGTGCACTGACATCTACCTACACGGCATCCCAGGGCCTGCTGCTGATGATCCCCAACATGTACAAGATTGCCGGAGAGTTGCTGCCTTGCGTGTTCAACGTTTCCGCACGTACGCTGGCCAGCCACTCACTGTGTATCTTCGGTGATCACCAGGATGTCATGGCCTGCCGTCAGACCGGCTTCGCCATGTTCTGCTCCGGTTCTGTCCAGGAGGTCATGGACCTCTCTGCCGTGCCTTATCTCTCCACACTGGAAAGCTCGGTTCCTTTCATCAACTTCTTCGATGGCTTCCGCACCTCTCATGAGTACCACAAGATAGAGGCCATGGACATGGAGGACATCCGTCCCCTCGTCAACCCTGAGTGGATCAAGCGCTTCCGCGACCGTGCCATGAGCCCTGAGCGCCCTGACACACGTGGTACCGCTGAGAACCCTGAGACCTTCTTCACACACCGCGAGGCCTGCAACGCCTACTACGACAAGGTGCCGGAGATCGTGGAGAAGCATCTGGCCGAGATTTCCAAGATCACCGGCCGCGAGTATCATCTCTTCAACTACTATGGCGCCAAGGATGCTGAGAACATCATCGTACTGATGGGTTCTGCCACAGAGGCTGCCCGCGAGGCTATCGACTACCTGACCAAGCAGGGCAAGAAGGTAGGTATGGTGGCCGTACACCTCTATCGTCCGTTCTCTGTCGAGGCTATCCGCAAGGCTATCCCTGACACCGTGAAGCGCATCGCTGTGCTCGACCGCACCAAAGAGCCGGGAGCTGAGGGAGAGCCTCTCTATCTCGACGTCAAGAGCGCACTCTATGACGATCCGCGCAAGCCGCTCATCGTTGGCGGCCGCTATGGTCTCGGTTCTTCCGACACCACACCAGCCAAGATCATCTCCGTGTTCAACAATCTGGAACTCCCCGAGCCGAAGAACCACTTCACCGTAGGCATTATCGACGATGTCACCTTCACCTCTCTGCCAGAGGTCGAGGAGATCCCAATGGGTGGCGACTCACTCTTCGAGGCTAAGTTCTATGGCTTGGGCTCTGACGGTACTGTCGGTGCCAACA
>ERZ773245.1718-NODE-1718-length-14393-cov-3.643116_pt1 | contig 14393 bp, 9 predicted proteins | sample MGYA00580988_ERZ773245 | MGnify/ENA primary metagenome ERZ773245 (study PRJEB29015, sample SAMEA2737792) | human gut metagenome | biome: human gut; feature: human-associated habitat; material: faeces | place: China | collected 2012 ... | reverse complement strand
GTCAGTATTTTTTACATTTATTTTATAAATATTAACACTGGATTTACGATTGTATACAAGCAGATTTTATAAACTCCCCATATATTATATATAGTCTTTAATTAAGCTGTTATCTGCAAAATACGTATGGCAGACAGATTGATAAAGACCAGGCTGAAAATGCAGAACACATAATTACCAGAAGCTTTAACGGGCAGGAATATAATTCCATAAATTGAATACAATATAAATACAGCATAAAATTAAAACAATATATGAATTGCTTAGAACTCGTTGATGTATTAATAAAAGTGTGTTATACTTTTAACAATAAATTAACGGACGTAATAACTAAATACGTTATAGGAATAATGGAGGGAAGCTTATGGCGAAATGGGTTTACAGATTTTCAGAAGGCAACGCTTCAATGCGGCCATTACTTGGTGGAAAAGGAGCTAATCTTGCAGAGATGACAGGGCTTGGTATGCCAATTCCACAAGGTTTCACAGTTACAACAGAGGCCTGCACTGAATATTACAGACACGGAAAGCAGATTACAGATGCGATACAAGCTCAGATATTTGAAGCTATTGGCTGGCTTGAGGAGTATAACGGAAAGAAGTTCGGGGATACACAGGATCCTCTCTTAGTTTCTGTAAGATCAGGTGCAAGGGCATCTATGCCGGGTATGATGGATACAATACTTAATCTTGGACTTAATGATGTGGCAGTTGAGGGCTTTGCGGTTAAGACAGGTAACCCAAGATTTGCGTATGATTCATATAGAAGATTCATACAGATGTTCTCAGATGTTGTTATGGAAGTTCCTAAGTCATATTTTGAGAAGATTATAGATGAAGTTAAGGCTGATAAGGGTGTTGTATATGATACAGAGCTTACAGCAGATGATTTAAAAGAACTTATTGTAAGATTTAAGGCTGTATACAAGGAAGCTATGAAGGGTGAAGAGTTCCCACAGGATCCTAAGGTTCAGCTTATGGAAGCAGTTAAGGCAGTATTCCGTTCATGGGACAACCCTAGGGCAATTGTATACAGAAGAATGAATGATATTCCGGGCGACTGGGGAACAGCGGTTAATGTACAGACTATGGTATTTGGTAATAAGGGTGATACATCAGGAACTGGTGTAGCGTTTACAAGAAATCCATCTACAGGTGCTAAGGGAATATACGGAGAATACCTTATCAATGCACAGGGCGAGGACGTCGTTGCTGGTGTCAGAACACCTCAGCCAATAACACAGCTTGAGAAAGACCTTCCAGAGTGTTATTCACAGTTTATGGAACTTGCAATGAAGCTTGAGAACCACTACAAAGATATGCAGGATATGGAATTTACTATAGAAGAAGGCAAATTGTATTTCTTGCAGACACGTAACGGTAAGAGAACTGCACAGGCGGCTATCCAGATTGCGTGTGATCTTGTAGATGAGGGGATGATAACACCTAAGGAAGCAGTAATGAGAATAGAAGCTAAGTCTTTAGATCAGTTATTACACCCAATGTTTGATATTGATGCACTTAAGGCAGGGGAAGTTATTGGAGAAGCACTTCCAGCATCTCCTGGAGCTGCAGCAGGTAAAGTAGTATTTACAGCCGAAGAAGCCAAGGAACTTGGAAAAGGCGGCAAGGGAGAAAGAGTTATCCTTGTAAGACTTGAGACATCTCCAGAGGATATAGAAGGTATGCACGCTTCACAGGGCATACTTACAGTAAGGGGAGGTATGACATCACACGCTGCTGTAGTTGCAAGAGGTATGGGTACTTGTTGTGTTTCAGGCTGTGGAGCAATATCTATAGACGAGGAAGCTAAGCAGTTTACACTTGGTGGATATACATTTACAGAGGGGGATTATATATCACTTGATGGTTCAACAGGTAAGATATACAAAGGCGATATTAAGACAGTGGAAGCTACTGTAAGTGGTAATTTTGGAAGAATTATGGCTTGGGCTGATGAATATAGAAAGCTTGGTGTAAGAACTAACGCAGATACACCAGCAGATACTAAGAATGCTGTAAGGCTTGGTGCTGAAGGAATAGGACTTTGCCGTACAGAGCATATGTTCTTTGGTGAAGACAGAATTCCTAAGTTCAGAAGAATGATTCTTTCTGATACAGTGGAGAAGAGAGTAGAGGCATTAAAGCCGATTGGTGAGTTCCAGAAGGCAGATTTCAAGGCTATGTATGAAGCACTTGAAGGCAGACCAATGACTGTAAGATACCTTGATCCACCTCTTCACGAATTCGTGCCAACAGAGGAAGAAGATATTAAGGCACTTGCAGATGATATGAGACTTACAGTAGAAGAAGTTAAAGCAAAATGTGAGGCACTTCACGAGTTCAATCCAATGATGGGACATAGAGGCTGCCGTCTTGCAGTAACATATCCAGAGATTGCAAGAATGCAGACAAGAGCTGTAATGGAAGCTGCGATTGAAGTTTCAGAAGAAAAGGGATATGAGATTACACCAGAGATAATGATACCTCTTGTGGGCGAGAAGAAAGAATTAAAGTTCGTTAAAGATGTTGTAATAGAAGAAGCAGAAGCTGTTAAGAAAGAAAAGAATTCTGGTATCAGGTATAAGATTGGTACAATGATAGAGATTCCAAGAGCGGCACTTCTTGCTGATGAGATTGCAGAAGAAGCAGAGTTCTTCTCATTTGGTACTAATGACCTTACACAGATGACTTTCGGATTTTCAAGAGATGATGCAGGAAAGTTCCTTGACTCATATTATAAGAGCAAGATATATGAGTCAGATCCATTTGCAAGATTAGACCAGAATGGTGTAGGACAGCTTGTTAAAATGGCAGTTGCCAACGGAAGAAAGACAAGACCAGCACTTAAGTGCGGAATATGCGGAGAGCACGGTGGAGATCCATCAAGCATAGAATTCTGTCATAAGGCAGGACTTGATTATGTAAGCTGTTCACCATTCAGAGTGCCTATTGCAAGACTTGCAGCAGCACAGGCAGCAATCGCCAGCGAATTGCAGAATGACAGCGAAGGTGACACTAATGCTGCGGCTAAGGAAGGCATAGATACAGATGAGCTTAAGGAGAAAGCTAAGAAAGCTGCTAATGAAGCCGCCAAGGTAGGCAGGGAAGTAGCTAAAGAGGCTGTCAAGGTGGGTAAGGAAGCCGCCAAGGCCGGTAAAGAGGTGGCATTTGCAGGAGTGGCTGGACTTAAAGCAGGAATAGCAGAAGCGAAGAAGGCTTATAAAGAGAATAAGAATAAAGATAACTAGGTCGGATTATTTACACAGGTATTGGTGTGATTGTGTTATCATAATAGTAAAAGAGCTAATCATTAATATGCAGGCATAGCTTTGTGGCATATAATGGTTAGCTCTTTACATTTTAAAAGATATGGCTGAATTTATATTTGAAATAATAATATGGTATAAAAATTAAATTAAAGTTGAATTTTTAAGGTAGGCGAAAAGCCAAACCTGTGTTATATTATAGAACATATAAGCTGAATATATATTTAGAATGTGAGGATAGATATTACTATGGCTAAATTTACAAAAAGAGCTATAATGTTAAGCCTTTTAAAATTACTAAAGCAGAAATCAGTTGATAAAGTTACGGTTAAAGATATATGTGATGAGTGTGAAATTAACAGAAACACATTTTATTATTATTTTAAGGATATATACGATGTTCTCAATAACATATTTATGGAAGAGATTGAGAAGAATTTAAGAGAAGCTGGAAGTAATGGTTCATTTTATGAGGAGTACAGCAGGGCGGCGGCGATACTTGTGGAGTATAAGGATGTTGTGATACACGTCTATAATTCCAGGAACCGCGATATTATTACCAATTATCTTGAAAAGATGACCGCTGAGGTAGTAAGAAGCTATATTGCGGCTAAGAGTGAGGGTGAGAATATCTCAGAAAAGGATCTGGAATTTATGTCATATTTTTATGGCTATGCGATAATCGGAAGTACATATAAATGGATAGAAAGTGGTATGCAGGCTGATTTTGAGCATTTTATAGCAAGGATTTCCGAGTCAATAGATGCAACGCTCCCAGTTATGATTTCAAAAGCTAAAGCAAATAGTAACTAACATTTATAAAAATTTCATTTTCAGACAGATTGAGGGAAGTGTACGAATTTAGGTACACTTCCCTCAATCTGTCTGTATTAATTGGTATGAAAATGAGTTATTCTGACTTCAAGTTAAAGAATTCACGAAGATATTTAAGAAAGGAGGCGGCATTATGAATGGCATAAAGAACTTTAAGAATATGTACAGTATTCTTACAATATGTCTTATTCTTGTTGGGGCTGTACTTCTTATAGCACCGGGAATTGCGTTAGATGTTGTGTGTATAATATTCGGGATATATATGATAATATACGGCGCAGTCAAGATTATGGGATATTTTGCAAAAGATGCTTACCAGCTTGCATTCCAGTTCGATCTGGCACTTGGTATAGTTATTGCAATTGTGGGAATTGTATTTGTGTGCAGGACAGCAAGAGTGGTGCAGTTGTTATCAACCTGTATAGGAATTGTAATGCTTGTAGATGCGACATTTAAAATACAGACATCTATAGATTCCAAAAGATTTGGAATAAGCCGCTGGTGGCTGATGCTTATACTGGCAGTTATTGTAGCTGCGATTGGCATATTGCTTATATTAATGCCGGGTGAGACAACAAGGCTTATGGTAAGGCTTATAGGGCTTAATCTGTGTATGGATGGAATTCTTAATCTTGTTATCGTGATAGATACGGTTAAGACAGACAAAGCATTAAGGCAGTGATTATTATAGATAATTAAAGCAGTAGTTAACAATTGGAATATTAATAAATAATTAATGCAGTAATAAAAAATTAATACAGATTATAAGAGTTTATACAATAAAGAAGAAATTAAAAGCGACAGGAGTTGAAAAAATGGGAACAATTACACATAAGGCAGGAAGAGCAGCCGTAGGAAAAGCAGCAGATGTTGTTATTAAAAATCTTGATAAAGATAGAGAAAAAGAGATATTAAAGCTTGTCGATTTTATGGAAAAATATATGGACGGTGAGAAGCTTGATGTTGATTTTGACAGCGTGAGAAAGAGAATCAAAGATAAGGATAGTGCACTTAATAAGTATATTAATAAGGCATTAGATGAGATAGACCCTGGCGTATTAAAGACTATGGTGCTTAATCTTGGATTTGAGGCATTCTTAAATGGAACTAAGACAATAAGAAAGATGAGAGAAAAGTATAACTGTAATGTTCCTTGGCTCATTCTTATGGATCCTACAAGTGCCTGCAACCTTCATTGTACAGGTTGCTGGGCGGCAGAATATGGCAACAGGCTTAATCTTACATTTGACGAAATGGACAGTGTTGTAACACAGGGCAAGGAGTTAGGAATATATCTTTATATGTTTACAGGCGGTGAACCACTTGTAAGAAAGAGCGACATAATCAAGTTATGTGAGAAGCATAATGACTGTGCATTCCTTTCATTTACTAATGGAACACTTGTTGATGAAGCATTTTGTCAGGAGATGAAAAGAGTTGGTAATCTTTATCTTGCAATAAGTCTTGAGGGATTTGAAGCGGTCAATGACTTAAGACGTGGCGATGGCGTATATGGCAAGGTTATGAATGCAATGGATCTTTTAAAGAAAAATGGTCTTGTATTCGGTACTTCAATATGCTACACATCTAAGAATACAGAAACAGTAACAAGTGATGAATTCATACAGCTTATGGTAGATAAGGGCTGCCGTTATGCAATGTATTTCCATTATATGCCAGTTGGAAATGATGCTTCAGTTGAATTGCTTCCAACACCAGAGCAGAGAATATATATGAAAGACCGCATAAGACAGATAAGAAGTCTTACAACAGGACAGGGTTTATTTACATTTGATTTCCAGAATGATGGGGAGTTCGTTGGTGGCTGTATAGCAGGCGGAAGAAACTATTTCCACATTAATGCAAATGGTGATGCAGAGCCTTGTGTATTTATTCATTATTCAGGTGCGAATATAAGAACTAATACATTACTTGAGATACTTAACCAGCCATTATTTATGGCGTATAGAAAGAACCAGCCATTTAATAAGAATCATTTAAGACCTTGTCCTATGCTTGAAAATCCTGAGATTTTACAGAAAATGGTCAAGGAAACAGGCGCTAAATCAACAGATTTACAGTCGCCAGAGACAGCAGAGCATCTTTGCAGCAAATGTGTTCCATATGCCAATGCGTGGAAGCCATATGCTGATAAGATATGGAGTGAAACTCCTGTAAAGAAGAGTAGCTATGAGAATTATGGACATTGTTGATTGCAGGTCAGCAGATATGTGAAAGGAGAAGCTTATGAGTAAGAAGTCAATCGGAAGCAGGACATTAAAGGCGGGAGCAGCACTCCTTGCAGTAGGAGCAGGAGTTGCGGCTATTAATGCAAAGAATAAGAACGGTACAGAGAAGAAAGAGATAAAAGAAATACAGAAGAAAGAATACGAGCAGTACAGAAATACTGAGCGTGGTAAATATGATAAGAACAGCAAGGGTATATATTACTCAAATGGTAATTATGAAGCATTTGCAAGACCAGAAAAGCCAGAGGGCGTTGATGCTAAGTCAGCATATATTGTAGGCAGCGGACTTGCCTCACTTGCAGCGGCTTGTTTCCTTGTAAGAGATGGACAGATGAAGGGAAGTCATATTCACATTCTTGAAGCTATGGATATAGCTGGTGGTGCGTGCGATGGCGTTAATGATCCAACAAGAGGTTATGTAATGCGTGGCGGTAGAGAGATGGAGAATCATTTTGAGTGCCTTTGGGATTTGTTCAGAAGTATTCCATCATTAGAGAAGCCGGGTGCATCAGTGCTTGATGAGTATTACTGGCTTAATAAGCACGACCCTAACTATTCACTTTGCAGGGCAACAGTTAATCAGGGTGAAGATGCACATACAGATGGCAAATTCAATTTAAGCCAGAAGGGTTGTATGGAGATAATGAAATTGTTCTTCACTAAAGATGAAGATTTGTATGACAAGAAGATTGAGGATTTCTTTGATGAAGAAGTATTTGACTCAGATTTCTGGCTCTACTGGAGAACAATGTTTGCATTTGAGAACTGGCACAGTGCATTAGAGATGAAGCTTTATATCCAGAGATTTATTCATCATATAGGTGGACTTCCAGATTTCTCAGCCTTAAAATTCACTAAGTATAACCAGTATGAATCACTTATCCTTCCTATGCAGAAGTATCTTGAGGCAGCAGGTGTTAAGTTCCAGTTCAATACAAGGGTAGAAAATGTTATATTTGAGTTCAAGGATGGCAAGAAGATTGCAAAGACAATAGAGTGCAATGTCAAGGGTAAGGAAGAAACAATTGAGCTTACAGAGAATGACCTTGTGTTTGTAACTAACGGAAGCTGTACAGAGAGTACAATCTATGGTGACCATACTCACGCACCTGTAGGAGATGCAGAGGTAAGAACAAGCGGCTGCTGGAGTCTTTGGAAGAATATTGCAAAGCAGGATCCATTATTTGGACACCCAGAAAAGTTCTGTGGCAATGTATCTAAGTCTAACTGGGAGTCAGCTACAGTTACAACAAGTGATGAAAAGATTATCGATCATATTAAGAAGATATGTAAAAGAGATCCTAGAACAGGAAATGTTGTTACAGGCGGTATCGTAAGCTGTAAGGATTCAAGCTGGCTTCTTAGCTGGACAATTAACAGACAGGGACAGTTCAAGGAACAGAAGAAAGATGAAGTATGCGTATGGGTATACAGCTTGTTTACAGATGTAGCTGGCGATTATGTCAAGAAGCCTATGAAAGAGTGTACTGGTGAAGAGATTACAGCAGAGTGGTTATACCATATTGGAATACCAGTAGATGAAATAGATGAACTTGCTAAGAACCACTGCAATACAACACCTACGATGATGCCTTATATCACAGCATTCTTTATGCCAAGAAGAAAAGGTGACAGACCAGACGTTATACCAGATGGCTGTGTGAACTTTGCATTCCTTGGACAGTTTGCTGAGACACCAAGAGATACTATATTCACAACAGAATATTCAGTAAGAACAGCTATGGAGGCTGTATACGGACTTCTTGGCGTAGACAGGGGCGTTCCAGAAGTATGGGGAAGCGTATATGATGTAAGAGATCTCTTAGATGCTTCTGTTAAGCTTATGGACGGCAAGTCACCTCTTGAAATAGAACTTCCTGGCGTGCTTGATAACATTAAGAAACCACTCCTTAGAAGGATAAAGGGAACTGTAATTGAAAAGGTTCTTAAAGACCATAATGTTATTAAGGATTATATGAAGTATTAATATAAGCGATAGTTGTCTGATAAATACGATGTTTTAGGATAACATAGTGTTTAAAAATGCAGCATTTTAAAATAGTGCAGGAAACTGTTGTGCTATATACAGAATATCAAAAATATTTGTCATATAAAAAGCTCAGCCTCAAGCTGATGGATAATTCCAGCAGCTAGGGCTGAGCCTTTTTATGTATTAGGAAAGCACCTGTGATTGGTGCACATATGACTACTTTAAATTATCAAGAAGTGCAATTAAAGTAGCCTTATCATTAAGCTTAGGGTTCTCAATTACAATATCAAGCAGTGTATTAAGTGTATTGCCGATTTCTGCACCCTTAAGACCATATTCGATAAGGTCAACTCCTGTTATATCAAGGTCTTTTATTGTAAAGCAGTCACCTCTTTCAAGTATATCATCTGCCATACGCTGTAATTTATTCAGATGGTTATACTTGGCAGGGTTACTTATAAATGTAATCTCTTCACTTGCTTTAATAGAAGCACGCTGTAATCTTATTACTAACATAAAAATGTCACGTCCACACTGATGAAGTGCTTCCCTTACAGCAGGTTCAGTTTCATCAATGTGAAGCGGGGTGTATGTTAATATCTTTACAACAGTATCAATAGTCTTGTTATCCATTCTAAGATTTCTTAAAGCTGTTCTTGCCTCATCAGGTGAGCATACAAAAAGAATTGCGGCTAATCTAAGTGGAAGCTCATTATCAGTATATTTGCAGGTAAGAAGCAGCTTCTTGGCATATCTGCCGGTAAGATTATCTGCTATTACAGGCAGAATATTATTAAAAAGACCTGTTGTTGCATAAAGACTGCAATAATCAGGGTTATCTGATAAAAGAGTCTTCTTAAGTTCTACGCATACACGTTCCATACTGACTTTATCTATATTGCGGTTAAGCTTTTCAATAGCCTTAAATGTATCCGGTTCAATGGTAAAGCCAAGCTGTGCAGAAAATCTTATGGCTCTCATCATTCTTAAAGCATCTTCTGTAAAACGCTCAATTGGGTTGCCAACGCATTTTATTATGCGGTTATTAATATCGTCTATTCCGCCATATTCATCGACAAGCCCAGTTATATTATTGTAAGCCATAGCATTTATTGTAAAATCACGTCTGCATAAATCGTCTGTCAGCCTGTCGGAGAATTCAACAGAAGATGGGTGTCTGCCGTCTTTGTACTCGCCGTCAATTCTGTAGGTTGTAACCTCATATCCAACATTGTGCAACATAACTGTTACTGTGCCGTGTTCAATTCCGGTATCAATTGTCTTGTTGAAATATTCTTTGATATCGGAAGGGAGTGCAGAGGTTGTTATATCCCAGTCATTAGGAGTGAGTCCCATAATAGAATCGCGGACACAGCCACCTACAGCATAAGCCTGATGGCCGTGGCTTTTAATTGTGTTGATTATAAATTCAACGTCATTAGGCATATCAATTTTAAAATTACTATAATCCATACTTAATTACCAATCTTTAAATTATTATTTTGATTTCATTTTTAAATCTTTAAATCTGTTATTTGGCTATATAAAATTTGCAATAGTTCGCATTATTACTGCCCATAATTTTAACAAAAAAAACTATGTTTGTCACTGAATGGCAAAGCATTTTTTATTGAACACATGCATATGATAAGTAGGCCTAGTTGGATTGGAGGGTATATTCGTGAATGAGAAATCAGAAAAGGTGTTAGAACAATATAATATCAGCATTAACCGTATGATAAGAGGCAGGGGCGGTATTATTATTGCAACTGGACAGGGGTATAAGCTTTTTACCCAGTGTGAGAAGCCTGACAAGTATTATGAGAGGGAGAATAATATTACACAGATATTAAAATCAGCGGGATTTGGCAATACAGATACATATGTAAGAAATAATGAGGGACAGCTTGTGTCGCAGGATGAGGACGGCAGAAGATATATTTTAAAAGACTGGTTTGATGCGAAGGAAAGTGATGTAAAGGATATGGGGGATATGTGCAGAGCGGTGAGTATGATGGCGTATCTTCATATGGCGTTAAGGGAGGCTGGAAGCGAGCTTAAGATTAATCCATGTGGTGAGACAGAGTACAAGGAGTATGCACAGGCAGAGCTTAAGGCATGCCAGAACAGGAAGGAAACAGCACTAAGAAAGACATATGTGAAGCACACAAGGGAATTAAAGAAAGCATACAATTATCTTAAGCAGAAAAAAGGCAGACAGACATTTGAGCAGCTGGCATTTAAGCATATCGGTGACTATTATGAGGAGGCGTGCAATGCAAGCGAGAGGCTTATGGACGAAAGATTTGATGAGAGGCTTCTAGATGCGGCGGTTAATGGAGAGATTTCGCATGGAAGCTATACTTACCATAATGTGCTTATCGGTGGAAAGGATACTTATGTTGTTAATTTTGACAGATATAAGAATGAGTGCCAGATTAGTGATTTGTACCAGTTCATAAGAAAAGTTATGGAGAAGTATAACTGGGAAAATAGTGTGTTCTACAGGCTTCTTGATGAATATGACAGAATATGTCCTCTTGATGATAATGAGCTTGAACTTCTTATGACACTTTTGTCATATCCGGAGAAATTCTGGAAGATAATTAACCAGTATATTAATAGTAATAAATCGTGGATTCCAGATAAAAATGTAGATAAACTAAGGAAGGTTATTGAGCAGAATGAAAGAAGAAGAGAATTAATTGATAAAATATGCTGTGTGTGGTAAAATTCCCATAGGTATAGCCAATAAACGATTATAATCAGGATACAGGGAATGAAACATACATTTATATATAATAAAGCTAATAGAACAAAGAACGAAAGTGGTATTACAAGAAGCAGGACACATCTGTTTAACATAGTTAAGCCATATTCGGTTGTAAAGAGAATGGCAGTTATTATAATGACTGCCATTATGATAATATGCCAGACAGGTTGTGGAACATCGGGAAGTAACGGAGCGATTGTACCGGGCAGTTCAATTACACCAGCGAAGAAAAAGGGCAATGTAACAGACATAGCCAGGAACAGTGACAATGCAACACTAGTGGGGATAGTATCGTCAATAGATACCACGCTTAAGAATATACATTTTATTGATGTTGAAACTGGAACGGAATATTCAGTAATGTATACAGGTGGTACTGATATACAGGATGCTTATGGAAAGCTTAAGGCGGCGACATTGATACAGCCCGGAGAGATATATGATGTATACTGCAACAAATATGGCAAGGCAACCAAGATATATGGTTCAAAGAATGCGTGGAGCAGGACATCAGTTACGGATATAGAGCTTGATGAAAGCTCTAAGAGTGTGGTGATTGGACAGACTACGCTTAATTACAGGGATTATACGGTAGTAACCTCTGGAGGTAATCTTATAAGCATTGCACAGATTGTAAAGGAAGATGAACTTACGTTAAGAGGAATTGATGATAAGCTGTACTCAATATCGGTTGATAATGGGCACGGATATCTGGAGCTGACAGGAATAGATGCATTTGTAGGTGGTTATGTGACATTAGGAAGCAGTCTTTTGTATGGTGTTACACAGGATATGATGCTTACTGTCGGAGTTGGTACTTATGATGTTGAGCTTCAGAGTGCAGATATGACAGCAACCAAGAAAGTAACTATTAAGAAAGATGCGACTTCAACGCTTGATTTCTCAGAATATAAGCAGCTTTCAGCTAAAAAGGGTGCAATCAACTTCTCAGTTACACCAGAGAATGCAATTATGGCAATAGATGGAAGTGAAGTTGATTACTCAAAGCCTGTGTCATTAACATATGGTTCTCATACACTTACATTACAGGCTAACCATTATGAAACTTATACAGAGACATTTACGGTTAATTCAGATTACAAGACTAAGGTTATTGATATGACAAGTACAAGCTCGTCAACAACAGCAAAGACGACATCAGCGAGCCTTACTAATGGTTATAGTGTTAATATAACAGCACCATCAGGAGCGGCTTTGTATGTAGATAGTGTATACATAGGTGTTGTTCCCTGCTCATTTAGCAAATCAAGTGGCAACAAGACTATAACATTGTCACAATCTGGGTATAATACAGTAAGCTATACTATATCAATACCTAATACAGCAGGTGATATGACATATGCGTTTCCGGATATGACAAAGACAAGTGAGACTGCGACTGTACAGACGCCAACGGTAACAACGCCTACAGCCACATCTTCTAATTAGATTATGCAGAATGTATAGAAAAGAGGCAGAAGGATAATAATGACAAAAAAGATGAATATACCATTTTCACCACCAGATATATCAGAAAAGGAAATTGAAGCAGTAAGCGAAGCATTAAGGTCGGGCTGGATTACAACAGGTCCAAGAACCAAGGAATTAGAAAGACAGATGGCAGAGTTTACTGGCACTAAGAGAGGTGCGTGTCTTAATTCAGCTACAGCGTGTATGGAGACGGCTCTTAGATTATTCGGAATTGGAGCGGGAGATGAGGTAATAGTTCCGGCATACACATATACAGCATCAGCAAGTGTTGTATGCCACGTTGGTGCAACTTTAAAGCTTATTGATGTGCAGGAGGGAACTTATCATCTTGATTATGATGAGCTTGAAGCAGCCATAACAGAGAAGACCAAGGCAGTTATTCCAGTGGATATAGCTGGTGTAATGGTCGATTATGATAAGATAAGGGCAATACTTGAGAGCAAGAAGGCTTTATTTAAGCCGGCTAATGCTTATCAGGAGGCACTTGGAAGAGTTCTTATACTTGCTGATTCGGCACACGGATATGGTGCGTCAAGAAATGGACATAAGAGCGGACAATGTGCGGACTTTACATCATTTTCTTTCCATGCTGTTAAGAACTTTACAACAGGTGAAGGTGGAGGCCTTGTATGGAGAGAACTTGACGGAATAGACGATGAAGAAATATACAAAAAGATTATGCTTATGAGCCTTCACGGACAGTCAAAGGATGCACTTGCAAAGACTAAGCTTGGTGCGTGGGAGTATGATATCGTTGCACCGCTTTATAAGTGCAATATGACAGATATCACAGCGGCGATCGGCCTGCGGCAGTTGGACCGCTATCCGGGAATGCTGAAACGGCGAAAAGAAATCATCGCCAGATATGATGAGGTTTGTGATCGACTGGGAGTAGAACATTTACAACACTATGGATCGGATTACCAGAGTTCCGGGCATCTGTATCTGACGCGGATTCCTGGGATTACTTCGGAACAACGCAGCCAGATCATTACAAAAATGGCGGAACAGGGCGTGGCCTGCAATGTTCATTACAAGCCCCTGCCGATGATGACCGGTTATCGCAAGCTTGGCTGGGATATCAAGGATTTCCCGAACGCCTATCGGTATTTTGAAAATGAAATCACATTGCCGCTGCATACGAAACTGACAGATGAGGATATGGAGTATGTAACCACATGTTTCGAGAGAGCGCTCAATGAGGTGCTTTTGCGCAGTAAGACAGCATGAGGGAAAACGTATGAAATGGAGGAAATGGGAATCCTTAGCCGTCCCACAGCTGAAGAAAACCGTTATTTGCTCCGCCGGCGCTCTTTCATCGATGTTATCGGGACAAGCCTTGAGATCTTGGACCATGACATTGAAACTTACAATGAGGAGGCTGCGAACAATGCCTGAGTGGTCTGAGTTCTGGTGGACATCTATCACCGGGCCACAGAACCTTTGTGACGCTGTCTCCCGCGCCTTGCACAATAAAAGCAGCGTCTGCCTCGTCGTGCCGGATGATCTCCCCTGGCGTGATGAGATGCGCGCCAGCATTGAGACGGGCATGCATCAGATGCCGGACATGGAGTCCTTCTATGTAGAGTTCATCGATGTAGAAGATGAATGTCCGGATATTGCCGATATCGGACGCTACCTTATGGAAAGGTATGCGCTTCCTGAGATCGCCGCCGGTTATCGTGGACGAGAAAAGCTACAGAAGTACATCCTCGACAAGCAGGTGCTTGATAACAGGGTTCTCTGGATTAAGGGAATGAATGCCTCTCAGGAAAAGCGCTGGCTCCA
>ERZ773245.1711-NODE-1711-length-14451-cov-3.666782_pt1 | contig 14451 bp, 14 predicted proteins | sample MGYA00580988_ERZ773245 | MGnify/ENA primary metagenome ERZ773245 (study PRJEB29015, sample SAMEA2737792) | human gut metagenome | biome: human gut; feature: human-associated habitat; material: faeces | place: China | collected 2012 ... | reverse complement strand
GAATTGGCGCACATGAGCCTGTGGCGCTACGGAGTCAAAGATAGCTACCAGATCGTTCCATGTGGCGTTGGCGTAAGCGAAAGTCTTGAGATAGCGTCTGAGTCCCTCACGGAAAGCATCGGGTCCCATCTGTTGCTCCAGCTTATCCATCATGATAGGTGCTTTCTCGTAGATGATGTTACCATAGAGCAGTCCGGCACGGTTGAGGTTGTCCAAAGGCTGCTGGATAGGATGTGTGCCCAGGGTGCGGTCGGTCGACATGGCTCTGGGATAATACGATTTGAGAAAGTTCAGGTCGTGGTTGATCAGTGGGAATTGCTCGCGTGCTATCTTGCTGGCCATGAAATTGGCAAACACCTCCTTTGTCCATACGTCATCGAACCAGCGCATTGTGACCATGTCGCCGAACCAAAGGTGGGCAGTCTCGTGGGCGATGAGCTGCAGGCGCGTCATCTCCTCATCGGGAGTGGGCTGCGGTCCGAGAAAGATCTCTCTGTCGGTGAACTGTATGGCACCGGGATGCTCCATGCCACCAAACTGATAGCCGGGCAACACCACAAAGCCGTAGTCGCTGAAAGGACACGACCGTGCCGTATAGCGTTCCAACCATCTCAAGGCCAGAGCAGCCTCGTCGAAGCATTTGTCGAGTTGGGCTACCTTGGCGGGATCGGTCTCACGATAGAGCGCAGTCATGTGCCGTCCGTCGCGTACGACCGTCTTGGTCTGGAACTTTCCGGCTACAAAAGAGAATAGATAAGTCGGCAGCACATGGGTGGAGTCACTGCAGCGTGACACCCAGCCGTCGGGAGCCTGCAGCGTGCATTTGAAGAGCGCCTTCAGGTCGGGCTGGTCGAAGCAGGGGAACACCGTACTGGCATTGGCAGGAACAAAGAGAGAATAGAGATAGTCGGCATGGCGGTTCAGGCTCTTGTCGGCAGCGGTGAAAACCAGGTCAACGACGTTAAGACCTCGGCGCAGTGCCTGATGAGGGAGCAGGATGTGCTCGCTTTGCCATTCGGCTTTGAAGGACTTGCCATTGATGTGACCGAGATGCTGCACGTCCTTTCCCGCGAAGTCTAAAGGGAGGTCGGTCTTGGTATTGGTCAGATGGAAAGAGAGACGCAGTCGTCCCGTGACCGGCTGAGCGAGGTTGTCGGGAATACGGAAGTTGAGTTGGTATGTGATGTTGCTGACGCGGATCGCCCTTGCGACGGCAAGGCTACGTGCCACGCCCGGCTCCTGGGCACTCAAGGACAGAAAGGCGAGAAGGGCAATGGCTGTCAAAGCCAATGCCCTGCGAACTGTATCATTGATTTGTGGGAAGGGTATGGAATGTATCATCTGATGGAGTTTTCTGCAAAGTTAAGTAGAAGCAATCAGATATGCAAGCGATCCGAAGGAAACATGCGGGGCTTGTCCTCGCGGAAGGTTCAGCGCTACGCCGCAGACCATGCCTATGGGCCGGTTGTAGATGGTGGAGGCCAGTACATAAGTGGCAATGCCTATCAGTGCAGCGACCCTTACTCTTCCTGAAACGATACAAACTTTTTGATGTGATGAAGATAGACAAAGCAGGATGTGGTGAAGTAGACCAGTACTTGTGCCCACAAACCGATATACAGCGGTCGAATGTCTTGCAGCGTGCAGCCCATCGACATAATACGCGGATAAGCGTTCATGCCGAGCGACGATGGGAAGATATAGGAGAAATACTTCCAGAAGGGCGGCATGGCTGACGATGGCCATGAGATGCCTGAGAGAAACACCATTGGCACCGACATGAACACGAAAATGAGAATGCAGTCCTCGCGACGATAGATGAGCGATGACAGTGTGATGGCAAAGAACGTGCACGAGAGGATGTACGGCACGATGAAGGCCAGTAATGTAGGATAGTCGCCAAGCATGGGAAGGGCGAAGCCCTGAGTGGCCAGCACCGTGAGTACGCTGACGAACATCATCTCGGGCAATCCACAATAGCACGGGAAACCTTCGAAGCGATCTTTGACAGTTTCCTGCGTATGCTGACTACTGAGGAGGTCAAGCGTCAGCCGGTGAGCGTCTATGCCGCAAGACTCAACATCACACCGAAATATCTGACGATGGTCTGCACGCGATACAGTGGTAAGTCGGCAATGGACTGGATCACGCAGTATTGCAAGGAAGATATTCGTTACTATCTTTGCCACACCGATCTGACGGTCAAAGAGGTGTGCACAAAACTGGGCTTCACCAACCTCTCTTTCTTCGGATCGTATGTGCGCAAATGCTTTGGCGTGTCGCCTTCGGCACTCAAGAAAAGAAGAATGGCAGAAAAATAATCTTGATGCCGAAAGCTACTCACCTTATTATATATTATATATTAGATGACTACTGCCGTTCCGCTCACTGCCACCATGAGCATAGAACCGCTTTGACCCACGGTCTCGTAGTCGATGTCGATGCCGACGACAGCGTTGGCACCGAGGTCGGCGGCGCGTTGCCGCATCTCGTCCAGTGCAGTATTCTTGGCTTCGCGCAGCACTTTCTCGTAGCTGCCCGACCGTCCGCCGATGATGTCGCGGATGCCTGCAAAGAGATCTTTCATGAAGTTGGCACCAATGATGGTCTCGCCTGTCACGATGCCCTTGTACTCTCTAATGGAATGACCCTCGATGGTCGGTGTGGTGGATAATAGCATAATCTAAGACGTTTGGTTGCTGCAAAGATAGCGTTTTTGTTTCAAAGTCCAAAGGAGAGAGGGATGAAATGTCTCTTGGCGGTATTCCTTTTGGCTTTGTGAGTGAAAAGAATAGAGAAGATTCGGGAATGACAAAGAAAAGTTGTAACTTTGCCTGAGATAGAATCTTATGTATGACAGCAATGAACAAAGATAAAGTTTATCAGCAACTGACGGCACAGGCAAAGAGTCTGGTCGATGGCGTGGACAACGTGGTTGGGGCCTTGGGCAATGTGGCAGCCATGTTGAAAGAAGAACTTCCATCGTTCTTTTGGGTCGGCTTCTATGTTGTCAAGGATGGGCGTTTGCAGTTAGGCCCCTTCCAAGGTCCGGTCGCCTGCTACAGCATCGAGAAGGGGAGGGGCGTCTGTGGCACTGCTTGGGAAAAGGCGCAGACGCTTGTCGTGCCCGATGTGCATCAGTTCCCCGGACACATCGCCTGCTCGTCACGTTCCAATTCCGAGATTGTCGTGCCGGTATTCTATGGCGGAGAGATCGTCGCCGTCATCGATGTGGACAGTGAAGACTTTGACGCTTTCGATGAGGATGACAAGCGTGGTTTGGAAGCAATAGCTCAGATCGTGGCGCCACTCGTATAAGTATAAGCTTGGTTGTATCAGCCTTTGCCGTTTTTCAGCCAAATGCCAAAGAACCGGTCATAGACTTCGTAAGTGTTGTTTTGGTCGAGAACGAGCTCCTTCCCGACGAGCGTCTTGATGGCAGACCGCACGGTGCTGCTGGCACCTAACTGGTATTTCATCAGGAAGTTCTTCCCCAGGACTTCCTTGATGGTTCCTTCGCAGGCGATGGCCCGTAGGAGCTGGCCTTGTTGTGGCGTGATTAAGCGCAGGAATGTCTGATAAGTGGCTTCGTTCTCCAGGGTGATCTCCTCAATGGTTTGACTGGTAATAGAGGGAGTTATCACTTTCTCATCGCTTTCGTAGAGCCTGTTGAGAACCATCTGCACATACCAAGTATGTCCGTGGAGCAACGTATAAACTACATGAAAAGTGTCCGGCGGCAGTTGCTGCCCATGCTCTTTAAATTTATCTTCCGCAAAGGCATAATAGGAATCTTCAACAATCTCTTTCAAGGGCATCATCTGTGTGCTCTGGTAGAAAGGACGGGCTGCTGAGGCGAACATCTCTTCCAAAAGGTGACGCTGACTGCCTGAGAAGATAAAGTGAACAGATGTCAACCGCTGGATATAGGACCGCAGCAATGCCTCGATATTCTTCTCACCATAGCTTTCTATTGACTGAAATTCATCAAAGGCAATGTAACATTGTCGGCCCGACTGTTCCATATATTGAAAGATCTCAGCTAAAGAGTGCTCGGCCATTTGTGGCTGCAAGTCCACAGAGAGCGACGGCTCGCCGGTCATGGGATCTAAAGAGAGCGTGGGGCGTAATGATTTGAAGAAAGCAGCAACCGTTTTCAACACTTTGGTCTCCCGGGTGTCGAGCGTTCCCAGTACAGCATTGGCCAGCTGACGGACGAGAGAGGCAAAGGAGTCGGTCTGATAGAGATCTACATAGTAGCATGAGACGTTGTCATCGCTGTGCAGCAATTGATGGAAGGCATGATGGATAAGCCCTGTCTTGCCCATACGTCGTGGGCTGACGAGTGTGACATTGCGCCCGTTGCGTAAAGCCGACACAAGTTTGCGGGTCTCTTCCGTTCTGTCGCAGAAATACTCTGGTGAGATGTAACCCGTAAGAAGGAAAGGATTGATTGGCTTCTTCATATCTGATTCCCATTGATTGACATTCATGGCGATTCATAGCGAATCGCCTATTGCGAAAAGTTCGTTGCGAAAAGTTCGCAATGCAAAGATAATGGAATCCGGGGAGATAGCAAAGCTTTTGCGCCGATAATTTTCTATTTGCTGCTGTTCATCCCTTCCTTGAACCTTGCCAGGAGCATTTGGGCCATCTCGTTCTTCGGGTTGAGTTTCAGCGCTTCGTCGAAGTTGTCGAGAGCCTGACGATAGTAGCGCGGTCCGTTTTGCTGTGGATTGGTCACGATGAGCGCTGTGTAGTAGAAGCCGTGGAGCGTGGCGAGGTCAGAGCGGTCGGCGGCTTTGGTGGGCTGCAGCGCTTCGATGCGTTGGATCACGCGCTGTGCCTCGTCGATATACTGCTGTGCTTTGCTGTCTTGAGGTTGCGAACAGACGGCGCCGAGCAGGAGCACAGCTTGCTGGTATTTCGGCTGAATGCTGTCGGGCTGCATGGCTTCCAGGCGTTGCAGCGCGGCGAGTTGCTGCTCCATCGTGGGCTGACTTTGCTGGGCATGGAGGCTGAGGACGGAAACAACAAGGAGAACGAGGACTGCCATGCGGCGGAAGGCGACAGAGGCCTGTGCCTTAGAAATTTGCGATGTCATAAGCTTTATTACTTTTTAGTGAAACAAATATTCCGATGTAAAGGAAGCGGTCGGAGCCATTGGTGATGGGCTTGCCGCCATGATATCCATAGATGTTTTGGCGTCCGAACAGATTGCTGAGTGAGGCGTAGACGATGACGCGCTTGCTCGCAAGACAGGTGACGCTAGCATCGAGACTATTATAATAAGGTGTGGTGCGTCCCTCGCTCTTCCGCCCCGAGGCAAACGACTCGGTGAGTCCGACACTGAAGATGCCAATACCATATTTCAGTGCGAGACGCAGGTTGTGACGTGAGACGTAGGGTGGCTGCTGCTCGGTGAGGTCGTTGAGGTAGCGTCGGTGTGAGTCGTTGTAGCTGTAGCTGAGCATCGTGGTGAGGTTGGGCATCAGCGACCGGTCGTCGATGAAAAGGTCAAAGCCACGGCTTGCGCCATAACCGTCGGCAGTGTAGAGCCCTTGACGGAGGAGGGGCAGACGAGAGTATCGCTTGTAGTAGGACTCTATGCGTACGAGCGTGTTGCCAAAACTGTATTGCAGCCCGCCGATGTAGTGATGGGCCAGTGAGGATCGGGATGGCGCAAGGCTCCGCGCCAAGATGGTATCGGCGGGCTCTTGGGTGTAGCTTCCGGCAGAGAGCGAGAGCAGCCAGTGGCGCGCAGGGTTGTAGTTGAGCAGCAGGCGGGGCAGCAGCGTCCAACGGTGGGAGAGGCTGGAATATTCCGCGCGCAGCGAGGCTTCTGCAAAGCAACCTTTGAAGAACTTGTATTGTGTCATGGCGAAGAGTGCCGGCAACAGATAACTTTTGGAACTGTGCAGACGGTCATGGAGGCGATAGTCGAGCCACTGATAGCGGAAGAAACTCTCCATGCCAATGGTACCTTTCATCCATGCCGAAAGCGTCTTCGAGGCTTTTGTCTTGACGTGGAGCTCGCCCGTGCGGTGACAATAGCGGTCGCCATGGAGCAGTGCGTCACTGATGTCTTGCCACACCATGCCGCCAGCGATCCCCGCAAACCAAGTGATGTTACCTTTGGCAGAGCCTTTCACCACACTGTTGAGATAGAGATTGTTTTCCTCAAGATCGAGCGTCCGCCCGTCAGTGTCGAGGCTCAGCGTCGTGCGGTCAAAGCCGAGATAGCTCTTCCATACACTCGATGATGTGGGCTGCGCCTTCCATTGTGTTTCGAATGAGAGTTGTCGGTAGGGCTTGCGCCAATTCCAGCGGTCGGGGAAAAGGCGGTTGTACATCCCCAAGTCCATGTAGGTGGCATTCATCGACCAGCAGCCTTGTCTTGTTGTCTTTGTTCCTCCAATGTTCCAGTCGATCAGCGAGGCGCTCACGCCCAATTTGTCCGAGACCGATGCGTCGGTCGTCTCCATGGGCAGCACCGACGACAGCGCTTGCCCATATTCCGCGTCGTAGCCTCCGAGGGAAAAGGTGATGCCCTTGAAGAGAAAAGGAGAGAAACGTCCGCGCGACGGACTGTTGGGGGCTGTAGTGGAGTAGGGTTGCAACACGTGCATGCCGTTGATATAGGTCTGGCACTCCTCGCTGCTGCCGCCTCTGACGTAGAGTTTCCCATCTTCGCCTACCTTTTGTGTGCCTGGCAGACTCTGCAGTGCTGCCACGATGTCACCGCAACTGCCTCCGTCGAGCACCACGTCGAGGGCACCCATCTGTTTCATGCCGTTGGCCTGTCCAAAGCGGAACGTGCTGCCGGTGACGACGACCTCATCGATGGTGGTTGTGCGCTCATATAGCCGGATGGCGAGCGGCTTGTGTCCTTTTTGCCAATCCCGTTCCGCGTTGTCATACCCTATGCAAGTGACCATCAGTTGTGCGCTGTCGGCTTTTAGCGTTGTGAAGGAGAAACGGCCGAGCGAGTCGGTGAGACAGCCGTCGGTGGTGCCTTTGACAAAGACGTTGGCTCCGGCTATCGGATGGCGACCGTCGGTCACCGTACCCGATATTATTTGCTGTGCATGGCCGAGGCAGTGGCCCGACAACAGTAGAAGGAGTATGAGCATGTTGCGTTTCATGCCGGCAAAGTTAGCGCATGAAACGCAACGCTGCAAATTTGTGGGACAGACAGCTAACTACGGGGCTATACGTCTATGTGTCTGGACGAAATGCAAGGATTTGGGACGAATGACTAAGCAGAAAAGTGCGGAATCACTTGCAGGTATAAAATATTATACCTATTTTTGCGGAAAAACAGATGCCCACATTGCTTATATAGTTTTTGGAATACGTTTTTTCTTCTATATGGATGAGCATGAGCCCATTCATGTACATATTTCTTATGGAGGGGAAAAAAGTCAAGATAGAGCTCTGTCCTGCTGTTAGAGTTATTTATAACCATGGCATTAAAGAGCAAGTGATGAAAAAGGCGATTAATACGTGCAATAATTATAGAGAAGAATTTATCGAGGAATGGCATAAATGCTTCGATTAATTAAGATAAGGAGGTTTAAGATGGAGAAGATTAAGACTATTTGGTTTGACGCTGACCGTATCTATATGAAGACGCAGGAAGGCAAAGTGTATAGCAGGCCTTTGGAGGCTTATCCTGATTTGAAAGATGCTTCACCGGAACAACGCAGTGATTATGTTATTGGTGATGATGGGGAGGACATCAGATGGGAAAGCTTGGATGTTGACATGCACATCAGTAGTTTTTATGAAGTCTCTGAACCGAAAGATAATGAGATAGCAAGGATGTTTGCCCATTATCCCTGGCTGAATATGTCTGAAGTGGCTCGTGCCATCAACATCAATAAGAGTTTGATGGCCCGCTATATTTATGGTATTTCCAAACCAAGCGAAAAACGGGTCCAGCAAATTCGTGAAGCTTTACATCAGTTTGGGAAAGAGTTGCTGAGTGCTTAGCCTTTTACCCGACAAATGACCGCAGTTTGGACACATAGCTTCGTGACACGGGCACTGTATGGTGCTCGTCGCCAACGGTGAGCTGATAGCCGTTGGAGTTGCCATGGGCGGAGAGAATGTTGTTGAGGTTGACGATGAACGAACGATGGCATTGGAAGATGCTCTTCTCGTTGGCATCTGCAAGGACAGATGTCAGCGTGGTGCGCAATTGTTGGTGCTCGACATGACCTTCTTGTAGGAAGTAGATGTCGACGCAGTTTTTCTGTGCTTCGGCGTAGAGAAAGTCGGACAAGGGGAGTGTGAGGTCGTTGCCACGCACCGACGTGTCGTGAAAGGTCACCGTCTCTTCGGCTTGCGCGTCGGTGTCCTTAGGCAGCAGTTCAGCCAGACGCGTGCGCAATCGCCGCTGATATTCCAAGGCCACGATGGTGAGCGTGATGGGAATGCCGAAGAGCAGGGTGACATAGAGATAGGCCAGGACGAGTTGGGGCGAGAGCGAATTGTGGAACAACAGCGTATTGACAACACTATTACCCATGCTGATACAGCAGAACAATAGCAGAATGGCCACGCACTCATGCCACACCCGCCACGTCTTAACACGCCGCACCCAAGGTCTGAATACACACTCGCCATAGCACCACGTGACGGCTACAGACAACAAGGAGAAGCAGAGTGCCACGATGAAGAGGTTCCCTTCAAACTGACCCAGGCCAAAGGGTCTGAGAAAGAAAAGAAGGAAAAATACGATGGCACCGGAAATCAGTCCTGCCTGTAGCCAGTTGCCAATGTTGTTCTTGGGCAACGTTCTGAAGAAGAAACTTATCAACCTATTCATATTACTTCTTGGTCTTTACCTTCCTGTCGAACAGAAAGCTTTTCAGATGATAACTGTCATCGAAGAGCAACGGTCCGCCGATGATGTCGAAATAGGCATAGCTCAGCACGCTCGTCGTAGACCAGTGACGGCGAAGATAGCCATGTCGCGGAGCGAAAAATGGATGTGTCGGATGTTCATGTCCGCTTGTCCATAGTCTTCCCTTTTGCAAAGATAGTGTTTTCTTTTGATAAGGCGACTCTTCTCTTGATTTTTATGTGGATTCTCTTTTTCCTGCGACTATTCACCGAAGATTTTCGACTTTAACTTGAAGTTCGGCGCAGTCTTCCCACAGTTCAAGAGAAAGGAAAGTTTTGAGTGCTTCGGTGTAGAAAAGCAGCAGCCTCCAATCTTGGAGAAGATGTACAATGAGAAGTGTCTGGTTTGGCGTGCAAACAGCGACATCAAGATGATTTCACCAAGTTCCTTATCAACCGCAAGGGGGAGGGGGCGTTTCTCCCCCCCCCCCCCTTTTTTTTTTTTTACTGAGACGTTTTTAGGAAAAACTATTGTATATTTGCATGAGTTTATTGATACTCGCAAAAACAACGATCTGTTATGAACATATTACAGGAACTGAGAAACAAGCGGCACCCTCATGTGTTGGGTGCTCTCGACATCTTTAAGTATATTGGTCCGGGACTTCTTGTTACCGTAGGCTTCATTGACCCGGGCAACTGGGCCAGTAACTTTGCCGCAGGTTCAGAGTACGGTTATGCGCTGTTGTGGGTGGTGACGCTGTCGACGATCATGCTCATCGCCTTGCAGCACAATGTGGCTCACTTAGGCATTGTCACCGGACTCTGTCTGAGTGAGGCGGCCGTGAAGTACACGCCCCGGTGGGTGGGTCGCCCCATTATCGTGAGCGCTGTTCTTGCCAGCATCTCCACGTCGTTGGCAGAGATCCTTGGAGGAGCCATCGCCTTGCAGATGCTTTTCGGCATATCCATACCCGTAGGTGCACTCTTGGTGACCATCGCTGTGCTCATCCTGCTCTTTACCAATTCCTATAAGAAGATAGAGCGGGCGGTCATTGGTTTCGTCTCCATCATCGGCCTGTCGTTTATCTACGAGCTCTTTCTCGTGCATATCGACTGGGGCGAGGCTGCGCGTGCTGCCGTGGTGCCCTCAGTGCCGGAGGGTTCCCTGCTCATCGTGATGAGTGTTCTCGGTGCCGTGGTCATGCCCCACAATCTCTTTCTCCATTCCGAGGTCATCCAGAGCCGTGAGATCAACCTCAAGGGCGACGAGCGTATCCGCCACATGCTCAAATATGAGTTTGCCGACACGCTCTTCTCCATGCTTGTCGGCTGGGCCATCAACTCAGCCATGATTCTCTTGGCTGCCTCGACGTTCTACACCCACGGTGAACATGTCGACGACCTGGCTCAGGCCAATGCCATGCTTGCACCGCTCTTGGGCAGCAATGCGTCCAACATCTTTGCGCTGGCATTGCTCTTGGCTGGTATCTCCAGCACCATCACCAGTGGAATGGCTGCCGGTAGTATCTTCTCGGGACTCTTCGGTGAGTCGTACAATGCCAAAGACCCGCACTCAGCTGTGGGTGTAGTGCTGTCGTTGGGTGTGGCCTTGCTCGTTATCTTCTTCATCGGCAATCCTTTCCAAGGGCTGATCATCTCGCAGATGGTGTTGAGTCTGCAACTGCCGTTCACCGTGTTCTTGCAGGTGAGCCTCACCTCATCAAAGCGCGTCATGGGCAAATACGTCAACAAGCCGTGGAATACCGTCTTCCTCTATAGTCTGGCCGGTATCGTCACGGTGCTGAACATCTGGCTTCTCGTCTCGTCGTTGGCGTGAGGCATAGAAGCATTCCTATGAAAAATGTGGGAAATCTCACGTTTTTCATAGGAATAATGTGTAATTCTGCCAAAAAGTCATAGCATCTTTGGCTAAAGGATCTCTAACGCGATGGCTGCGCATGCCTCGGCATCAGCGAGCGCATGGTGATGGTTCTTGAGATCATAGCCACAGCGTGCGGCGATGATGTCGAGGTTGTGGTGTCCGCCGGGCCACACACGTCGCGAGGCGATGAGCGTGCAGTAGAAAGGATAGTCGGGATAGTCCATGCCATACATTCGGAAGACGGCTTTCAGGCAGTTTTTGTCAAAAGCCTTGTTGTGGGCTACGAGGGGCAGACCAGCTATCTTGGGCTCTATCTGCTTCCATACGTCGGGGAAGATGGGTGCGTCTTCAGTGTCTTCCTGACAGAGGCCGTTGACGCTGGAGCAACGCCAGTTGTAGTAGTCGGGCTCGGGGTGGATGAGCGAGTAGAACGAGTCGGCCATCTCTCCGTTTTTCACGATCACCACACCTACGGCGCAGACACTGGTGCGCTCGAAGTTGGCGGTCTCAAAGTCTATGGCTGCAAAATCTTTCATGGTTGTTGATTTGTGTAGAGAAAAAGCAAGAGAATCGTTTCCCCCCTGCCGTCTATTTGTTGTTAGGGCAGAGCAATGGTTTGGCACAGTCTTGGATGCGCTTCACGATCATGTCGAGCATCTTATGACGGATGAAGTTGTCGGCGGTGATCATGACGATTTCGCGTCGTGGTTCTGGCAGGGCAAAGGGGCGTACCAGTCGCTTTTGAGCGTCTTCCAACTGCGCGATAGCCATCTCCGGGATGAAGGTCACGCCCTTGCCATTCTCCACGATTCTCATAAACGTCTCAATGCTTCCCAAGGTATAGGCTTTCTTGCTGACGGCAGCAGATTTCAGATGACAGAACTTTACGAGCTGGTCGCGGAAGCAGTGTCCCTCGTCGAGCAACCACAGAAACTCCCCGTTGAGATCGGTTGTCTTGATACGCTCCTTGGCAAACAAGGGATCGCCTTCAGAGATATAGGCAAAGTACTTCTCTGTGTAGAGATGTGTGCTGTTGAACATCTCCAGTCCTTCGATCTTAGCCAGTATACCTGCGTCGATGTCACCATTGAGCAAGGCCTGCTTCATGTCCTTGGTTTTCATCTCGACGATGCGCAGATCCATCTCAGGATGTTCCCTCATCAACTGTGGGAAGAAATGGGGGATAAGATAGGGTGCAATGGTCGGAAGCACGCCGATGGGGAAAGTTCCGAGATAGGTATCCTTTTCTTCCTCGACGATCTCCTTGAGGCGACGTGACTGATAGAGCACTTCTTTGGCTTGTCGGATGACGGTCTGCCCCGCCTTGGTGGTGACGATGGGCTGTCGGCGCCGGTCAAAGATCTTGATGCCCAACTCGTTTTCCAGTTTCTGAATCATGGAGCTGAGCGTCGGTTGCGTGACGTCGCAGTAGTCAGCAGCCTTGGCGAAGTTGCCTAAGCGGTTGAGGGCTAAGATATATTCCAGTTGCTGTAGGGTCATGTCTCTTGTCTTTAATCTTTTGTTCCCCCTATTTGTGTAGTAGGGCCTGCATGAATATCTCTTGCAAATATCGCAAAAATATCTGAGATGAACAAGGATTCCTGGCATTTATCGACTACTCTTTTTGCTGGAGACGCCTGCCGATAGGAGAGAGAGGCCTGATTGTCTGTTTTAATAAAGTCTGCTGTGTGCTGACATCCTCGGGTATGCCCAACTGTATGATAGAAGGCATAAAGAGGACGGAAAACTTCTTTTGAATGGGTAAAGATACACAACAAAAGACTGTCACGATTTCCTTTGCTTCTAGAGAGAAGCAGAGAAGCTTTTTGAGGGAAAAGCATGTTTGTAAAGAGCAGAAAGGGGTGGCGAAATGTGGAAAAAGCGTGATTGTAGTGTCATCTTGGCCTTTTCTCACTATAAAACAACCGAGATGACCGTGTGAAAAAGGCGTGATGATGGAAAATTCTCTAGAGAATTTTTCGTCAGAAAGGCTTTTTTGTAAGATGAATAAATGTAATGTTTATTCAAGTTGTTAGTAGTTAGGTAGTTAAGAAAAACGGCGAGAATCGAAAAATCACGGGCAAAGACGTGCTCGCTCGAAAAGAACGCCTTCTCGTGGCCGCTTTTTTGTCAGTTTATCAAACAAATGCAGTTTTTTTTTATTTGGAAGACTTTTGTGTATGCCATAAAAACATTATCTTTGCAGCAACGTACTAAAAATTTAATCATTTAGAGAGATGAAGAGATTTACTACCCTTTTACTACTGGTCATGGCGATGGTCCTGACGGTGAGTGCCAACAATCAGTTCAACGACAACGTCCGGCGGGGTGACTCCTGTATGATGGACTATGATCTGAAACATGCCCTGGAGTTTTACCTCAAAGCATTGCCCAACGACAGCAGTGCTGCCTTGCGCATGAAGATCGCCAACGCCTATTATCGTCAGAGCAACTATGCCAAGTGCCTCGATATTGTCAATGGACTGCCCGTCGATTCGCTCGATCATGATACCATGCATCATCTGTTTGACTGCTGCAAGGCGCTTGGACTCAACCAGCAGACAATAGGGTGGGGCGAGGCCCTTATCAATCGGTGGCCGATGGATGGAGAGGCTGTGGCGAAGCTCGCTAAGGAATATTTGCTTTCTGGGTTGAAAGACAAGGCAGAAATTGTCTGTAACAGATTTTGGCTGAAAGACGAGACCTGTATGGCAGTCAATGATATCATGGCCGACGTGTATATGGCCCAACGGCAATGGGTATTGGCCAAGGACAGCTATCTGCTGCTGTTGCAACAGGGCGACTCCACTTATAAGAACATGCTCAACCTTGGCGTGAGCTACGAGCGACTGGAGCATCCTGCAGAGGCGCGGAAGGCTTTGGACGTGGCCATCGCTATGTCAGACTCCTCGGTTGCTGCTCCGCTCTATCATCAAGGAGTGGTGCTCGGGGCCTTGGGCGATTACAAAGCGTCGATGGACTGTTTCCATCGTGCTTTGGAATTGCTGCGACCCGATAGTGCGGTGATGTTTTCCTGTTATCGCGGCTTGGCTGAAGGCGAATATGCCGGGCAGAACTATCGTCGGGCACTCGATGATTTCGTTCTTGCAGAAGGCTATGATCCGAACTCTATCAGTACACCTTATTATATAGGTATCTGTTCAGAAGCTCTTGGCAAGAAACAAGAGGCTAAAGCCGCTTATCAGCGTTTTCTGCAAAGGGCAGCAGACGTGGAGAGTCCCAACAAAGAACTGAGGAAGATGATGGCGGATGCCAAAAAGAGAATAGGAAGGTAAAAGTCGATCAGAAACGATTCTTCTTTGATTGATACTCACGAAGATCGTTTCACTTGTTTTCTGTACTTGTGTCGATGTCATAGCCATAGAGTGCGTAGTCGGCACGCGCAGGGTCATCGGGAAAGACCTCGCGCATCAGTCGGGTAAGAGCGACGACAGCTCTCCATCCTATTGTTTTTCCGATGTCGAGGTGCAGCTTGTTGGCCGTTTGCATTACATGGGTGTCGAGTGGGATAAACAGATGACGCTTATCGATGAAGTCGCTCCATAGCCCTAAGTCTACGGGCGATCCGCTGCGCACCATCCAACGAAGAAACATACAAGGGCGTTTGCAGGCAGATGTGTAGGGCATGGGCACAAGGCCCTTGATGCCCCGTTGACGGAAGTAAGTGGCAAAGGCAGAGAGAACGGCTTCTACGT
>ERZ773245.1703-NODE-1703-length-14511-cov-2.868152_pt1 | contig 14511 bp, 9 predicted proteins | sample MGYA00580988_ERZ773245 | MGnify/ENA primary metagenome ERZ773245 (study PRJEB29015, sample SAMEA2737792) | human gut metagenome | biome: human gut; feature: human-associated habitat; material: faeces | place: China | collected 2012 ... | reverse complement strand
TGCGCGACCCGCCGCAGGCGGAGAATCCTGCTTCGCAGGATTCTTTTTTATGTTACAGGGCGGGACAAAGCGTTCTGGTATCGGCTGGCGAAACATTTATCGGAAGCTGCCGGTTTGATAAGGATGGAATTTTCCAAACGGGCATGGTATACTCAACTCAACAAGATAAGGGGATCGATACGAATGAAAAGAAAACAGGTGACAGCAGCATGTCTGATGGCGGCAGCGATGCTGCTTTCAGGCTGCACGCCGAATATCAGTGAATATGCAGCGCGAGCGCAGCAAGCCGGAAAGAACTTTTTTGAAGGGGAAACCATAGACGCTATGGCACAGGACAGCGATACTGTGACAACGGCAGGTGACGAGACGTCTGTAGCAGGTGAAACACAGAATGTCAGTACAGGAACCGGCACCGCTGCAGTGACCAATGAGAGGCAGGATAGCGATACTGCGACCGATGACGAGATACAGGATAGCACAACAGCGACCGGCGGCGAAGGGCAGCACGGCGATACCGCGGCAACAGCAGACGGCGAGATGCCTGCGACAGGCGAAACGCAGATCGACACCGCCACAGAATCTGAGGCAGCAACAGCTCCTCAAATTCCGGTCCTGATGACAGAAGTGACCGACTCCGTTTATGAAGCATACGCGCAGAAATCGGATGCGTTTACCGGTAAGCTGGCGGGACACGATCGCTTAAGCCGCGCAGAAAACGCAGCGCTGACGGCAGTTCTTTCGCAGAAGGAGTACGGTGACAAGACGCTTTGCCTGCAGAACATGGCGAAGTATGACAGCAACGCAAATGAAAGCTTTCTGCTGATGTTTGAGAGCACACCGTTGACAGCGCGCGGGCGGATTTCCGGCGATCTCTGGTATTATGACGGCGAGTCGGCAAGGCTTCTGGAAAAAGGAATCGTCGTGACCGGACTGCAGCAGGTGACGGGAATTGGGAATCCGTTTGTTATTCTGGAAACGGAAGTCTCCGGCAAAAAACAGGCGGCTGTCTGGACGGTAAAAGATCAAAAGTGCGAAAAGCTTCTGGAGGATGCCGAGACGATCGAAGCGACAAAGGACGGCGTTTGTACGTTTTATCCTGTAGAGAAGACTGTGTACGATCCGCTTGTTTCGGAATGGGACAGTGCAGAAGAGACGGTTCCTGTTTATTATGAAAGAACAGCGGACGGATTTGCAGAGCGTTCGTATCTGGAGCTGACAGCGTCGGAATATTTGGCGTATGTGTCTGCAGAGGATTCGGATGAAGAGGCACAGGCGTGGAAGGAAAAGCTGGAAGAGCAGTTCTACACGCAGACGGATGAAAATACAGAATATACCTATTGGTTTTATGCAATTGGGGAGGACAAAATTGCCTATCGCTGCAGAGAAGCCGGGCAGTCGGTCGGACAGGAAGAAGGAATCGATCATGCGGTTGCGAAGTACAGCTGGTGTATCAGCAGCCTGGATCAGGGAAAGCTGACCAAAGCATCGGAGACGATCAGCGGGGATGGATTTTTCTTTCCGTCGAGATTGGAGCAGGAAGAAGTGCTGGAGAGCCTGGAGGATATTCCAAACGAATTTACGAAAAACCGGTTGAATAAAGTGCAGAAAACAGCCCGCGCGGCGGTCGGTCAGGCGGTTGCACAGATTCTGGAGGTACAGGAGTACCCGGACGATGCGCTGTGTTTTGCAGAGACGGCGGATTACGATGGGAACGGCAAAAAAGAAACATTTGCGGCGATCGGCAGGTACGACGGAGCGTTCGGCGCGCCGGTATGCGACCTGTGGTTTGTCGGCGCGGACGGCGCAGTTTTGGAAGAAGAGAATTTTGCCTTTAAGGAGCTGGAAAAGCTGGGAAGCGCCTTTGTGCTGTATCGTGGCTACGAAGTGTCCGGCATCAGCGACATGCTGTTTGGTGTGCAGGAGCAAGGAGCAGTGCGCCTGTTAAAACAGATGGGGCACTTTGAGCTGGATGATGACGGCGATCTGATGGCATGGACTGCCGGGACAGAAGCCGCGCCGGGATATTATGACATCAGCCTGCGCACACTGACAGAGTATCGATTAGAAGAAATCCGTGAAAAAGAGCTGTTACAGTATAAAAACGGCAAAGCAGTGTTAAAGAGTATCCTGCGGCAGGTTGGATCAGATTCCGGGAAAATACAGATTTTATCCGGGGAAAACGATAGGATTCATGTCAACTTTTCGGACGCGGAAGGAAGCTGGTACGAGACATGGAAAGTGGAAAACGACAGACTTGTACTGACAGACAGCGGAGAAGGCAGTGTAAAAGAGGTTCATGAAAGCGGTGATGTGTCCGGACAAAACGCAGTCAGTCAAAACAGCGCTGTATCTGACCGGGAAGCAGACAGCATCAGTGAAAACAATGCGGCAGCATCCGACAGGACAGGCAGCATCGGCACGAGGTCTGTGACAAAGAGCGGGCAAAAGTCAGAAAACGGGACAGAAAGCCCTGCCTTTGACTTCTCTGCGCCCGATGGGACAGCAAAGGAAACTCAGACAGAACAAGAATAGGAAATTACAAAAATATGGCATTTGCACATTTGCACGTCCATACAGAGTACAGCCTGCTGGACGGTTCCAATAAAATCAAAGAATATGTAAAACGAGTCAAGGAGCTGGGCATGACGGCTGCGGCGATTACCGACCATGGCGCAATGTACGGTGTGATCGATTTTTACCGTGCGGCGCGGGCAGAGGGTATCAATCCGATTTTGGGCTGTGAGGTCTATGTTGCGCCCAATTCCCGTTTTGACCGGGAGATTACCGGCGGGGATGACCGGTATTACCATCTGGTGCTTCTGGCGGAAAATAATACTGGTTACGCGAATCTGAGCAAAATCGTCAGCCGCGGTTTTACGGAGGGGTACTATTACAAGCCGCGTGTCGATATGGAGGTTCTGGAGGAATTTCACGAGGGAATTATTGCGCTGTCTGCGTGTCTGGCAGGTGAAGTGCCGCGCTATATCCAGAAAGGACTGCCGGAGGAAGCAAAAAAATGCGCATTAAAGTATCAGTCGATTTTTGGGAAGGATAATTATTTTCTGGAACTGCAGGATCATGGGATCCCGGAGCAGCAGACCGTAAACATGGCGCTTTTACAGATGTCGCGGGAACTGGACATTCCGTTAGTATGCACGAACGACGTGCACTACACCTATGCGGAGGACGCAAAGCCCCACGATATCCTTCTGTGTATCCAGACCGGCAAAAAGCTTTCCGACGAAAACCGGATGCGTTACGAGGGCGGTCAGTATTTCGTCAAAAGCGAAGAAGAGATGAAGGGACTGTTTCCCTATGCGTGGGAGGCAGTGGAAAATACACAGCGAATTGCAGACCGCTGTCATGTGGAAATCGAGTTTGGTAAGACGAAGCTGCCGCATTTTGATGTGCCGGAGGGCTATGATTCCTGGGGATATTTGAATAAGCTGTGCACTGACGGCATGAAAGAGCGCTATCCGGAGGACGACGGCACGCTGCAGAAGCGTCTGGAATACGAGCTGGGTATTATCAAGCGCATGGGATATGTGGACTATTTTCTGATCGTGTGGGATTTTATCAACTATGCCAGAGAAAACGGTATTCCGGTAGGACCTGGACGTGGAAGTGCAGCTGGAAGCATCGTTTCCTACTGCCTGCATATCACGAATATTGATCCGATCCGTTATAGCCTGCTGTTTGAGCGTTTCCTGAACCCGGAACGAGTTTCCATGCCGGATATCGATATCGACTTCTGTTATGAACGCAGACAGGAGGTCATCGATTATGTCGGACGCAAATATGGAAAAGAAAAGGTTGTGCAGATTGTCACATTCGGTACGCTGGCGGCAAAGGGTGTTATCCGCGACGTCGGGCGCGTCATGGATCTGCCGTATTCCTTTGTGGATTCGATTGCAAAAATGATTCCGAACGAGCTGAACATGACGATTGATAAGGCACTGTCAATGAACGCAGAGCTGCGCAAGCTCTACGAGAGCGATGAACAGGTGCACGTGCTGATTGATATGAGTAAACGGCTGGAGGGATTGCCGCGCCACACCTCGATGCACGCAGCAGGGGTTGTGATCTGTCCGGAGGCGGCAGATCATTTTGTACCGCTTTCACGGGGGTCGGATGGTTCGATCACAACGCAGTTTACGATGACGACGCTGGAAGAGCTCGGACTGTTAAAAATGGACTTTCTGGGGCTTCGAACCCTGACAGTAATCGACCACGCGGTCAAGATGATTGAGCATGACACCGGTGTGAAGCTCGATATGGAGCATCTGGATTATAACGATAAAAAAGTGCTGGATTCGCTCTGCACCGGCAGGACGGACGGCGTGTTCCAGCTGGAAAGCGGCGGGATGAAAAGCTTCATGAAGGAGCTAAAGCCCCAGAACCTGGAGGATATCATCGCGGGTATTTCCCTGTACCGTCCCGGGCCGATGGACTTTATTCCAAAATATATTAAAGGAAAAAACAATCACGACGAGATCACCTATTCCTGTCCGGAGCTGGAACCGATCCTGTCTCCGACCTACGGCTGTATCGTGTATCAGGAGCAGGTTATGCAGATTGTGCGCGACCTCGGCGGCTACACGATGGGACGAAGCGACCTGGTTCGTCGTGCGATGAGCAAGAAAAAGCAGTCTGTCATGGAAAAAGAACGGGCGAATTTCGTTTACGGCAATCCCGAGGAGGGCGTGCCCGGCTGTGTGGCCCGGGGCATTCCGGAAAAGGTCGGTCTGGAAATTTACGCGGAAATGATGGATTTTGCAAAATACGCGTTCAACAAGTCCCACGCCGCATGCTACGCGGTTGTCGCTTACCAGACGGCTTATCTGAAATATTATTATCCGGTGGAATTTATGGCGTCTCTGATGACTTCTGTAATCGATAACCCCGGAAAAGTGGCGGAATACATTCTGGTCTGCCGCCAGATGGGAATCGCGATTCTGCCGCCGGATATCAACGAGGGAGAGCCGGGATTTTCGGTATCGGGCAAATCAATCCGGTACGGACTGACCGCGATCAAGGGTGTAGGACATCCGGTTGCGGACGCGGTGATCGCAGAGCGGAAGCAGCGGGGCGTATTCAAAAACCTGCAGGATTTTCTTTCCAGAATGTCCGATACGGAAGTCAACAAGCGCAACGTGGAAAACTTCATTAAAGCGGGCGCATTCGACAGCCTTGAGGGAACGCGCAAGCAGTTTATGAGTGTATTTGCGCAGCTGATGGATCAGAATCAGCAGAACCGGAAAAATAATATGGCGGGACAGCTTTCCTTATTCGATCTGGTGGACGAGTCGGAAAAGAAAAACTATGAAATCCGTTTCCCGGATGTCGGGGAATATCCGAAGGAGATTCTTCTGACCTTTGAAAAAGAAGTGCTCGGTGTGTATGTCAGCGGACATCCGCTGCAGGAATACGAGCAGCTCTGGCGCAGGAATATTTCTAATACAACGGCAGATTTTATGCTGGATGAGGAAACAAACAGCGTCCATATTCAGGACGGAGCAAAGGCGGTTATCGGCGGAATTATCGAGGAAAAGAAGATCAAATATACCAAAAGCGATAAGGTGATGGCGTTTTTACAGGTGGAGGATCTGGTTGGAACGATTGAAGTTATCGTTTTCCCGAAAACCTATGAGCAGTACGGCAGCAAGCTGATGGAGGATGAAAAGGTTCTCCTGCGGGGGCGCGTTTCCGCAGAGGAGGACAAAGACGCGAAGCTGATCTGTGAATCCGTGCAGACGTTTGACGAAATCCCCAAAAAGCTCTGGATTAAGTTTCCGACGATGGAAGCCTATCAGCAGCAGGAAAAAAAGCTGCTTTCGGCAATCGCAGCTTCTGACGGCAAGGATACCGTGGTGATTTATGTGGAAAATCCGCGCGCGATGAAGCAGCTTGGGGCGAATCAGACCGTTCATGGGGACGAGGCATTTTTAAAGCAGCTGGAAGAGCTGTTTGGAGAAGAAAACGTAAAGCTGATGTAAGTTTCACAAAACCATTGAAAAGAAAGCCCGTTTCGATTAAAATAAAAAATGGTTTTACGGATTTTGAAATCTTAAGATTGAAGTCCAGCCCGCAGCGGCAGACAGGAGGAACAATGGCAGCTAAGATAAAGACAATTGGAGTTCTTACAAGCGGCGGAGATGCGCCGGGTATGAATGCGGCAATCCGTGCGGTTGTTCGGAAAGCGATTTGCAACGGCGTCAAAGTAAAAGGCATTAAAAAAGGCTATCAGGGCCTGTTAAATGAAGAAATCATAGATATGGATGCCCGCAGTGTTTCGGATACCATCCAGAAGGGCGGTACGATTCTGGGAACCGCACGTTGTCTGGAATTTAAGACCGAAGCCGGACAGAAAAAGGGCGCGGAGATCTGCCGCAGACACGGCATCGACGGTCTGGTTGTTATCGGCGGCGATGGCTCTTACAGAGGTGCGCAGGCGATGTCCAGACTTGGAATCAATACGATCGGTTTGCCGGGCACGATCGATCTGGATATTGCATGTACCGAATATACGATCGGTTTCGACACGGCAGTCAATACCGCGATGCAGGCAATCGATAAGGTAAGGGATACTTCATCTTCACATGAACGTTGCAGTATTATCGAAGTAATGGGCAGAAATGCCGGTTATATCGCACTGTGGTGCGGCGTCGGCACCGGCGCGGAGGATATCCTTCTTCCTGAAAAGTACGACTATGACGAGCAGCAGCTGATTAACAATATTATCAACAACCGGAAAAAGGGCAAAACTCACCATCTGATCATCAATGCAGAAGGTATCGGTCATTCTACTTCCATGGCGAAGAGAATTGAAGCAGCAACGGGTGTGGAAACCAGAGCAACCATCCTGGGGTACATGCAGCGAGGCGGCAGCCCGACCTGTCTGGATCGTTATTATGCTTCTATCATGGGCGCTTATGCGGCAGACATCCTCTGCGCAGGCAGCTCGAACCGTGTTGTGGCTTACAAACACGGCGAATTTGTAGACTATGATATCGAGGAAGCGCTTGCGATGCAGAAAGAGATTCCCGAATATCATTATCAGGTCAGCAAAGCGCTGGCCACCTGACGATACAGGACGCAAAGGGGCGGCTGCACACGAAACGTGTGTGGCCGTTGTGCGTTTTCATAAAGATCAACGGAGGAACCTGCATGATTACTGCAGCATCCAACAGCCGGATCAAAAGGCTGGTACAATTGAATCAAAAGTCGAAGCTGCGCAGAACGGAGGACGTTTTTCTGGCAGAGGGTGTGAAGATGTTTCTGGAAGCACCGAGAGAGCAGCTGCAGGAGGTCTATGTTTCGGAATCCTTTCTGGAAAAGTGCAGCTGCAGGGAGCATCTGGAAGAGGTTGGCTACGAAGTTGTTTCCGACAGCGTTTTTTCTAAAATATCGGATACCTGCACGCCACAGGGCGTTTTATGCGTGCTGAAACAGTTTCACTATAATATAGAAGAAATGCTGCGGGACAAAGCACCGCTGTTTCTGCTTCTGGAAAATATACAGGATCCCGGCAACCTCGGTACGATGCTGCGAACCGGTGAGGGCGCAGGCGTTTCCGGGATTATCATGAGCCGGGATACAGTCGATTTGTACAACCCGAAGGTTATCCGTTCGACGATGGGCAGCATCTACCGCGTTCCGTTTTATTATGCGGACGATTTTGCGGCGGCGGTTCATCAGGTACAGCAGGCGGGTGTCAGCGTATACGCGGCGCATCTGCGCGGGAAAAATTCCTATGCCTGTCAGGATTACACAAAGGGGACGGCATTTCTGATCGGTAACGAGGGCAACGGCCTGCGGGAAGAGACTGCAGAGCTTGCGGACTGTTATATCCGAATTCCGATGGAGGGCAAAGTGGAGTCGTTAAATGCAGCGGTGGCGTCTTCGATTCTGATGTATGAAGCGCATCGGCAGAGGGCGATTTGAAAGAAGGTCGAAGCTTGAAAAATAACATTTTTTAAGCTCGAGATTTGTGTCTGCGCGCACTTGACACAAACTCGACATGCGCAAAAAGCGTGCGCAGAAATGAGAGGCACAGATGAAAATCGGTTTTATCGGACTTGGAAATATGGCGCAGGCGATGATTGGAGGAGTTTTGAGAAATCACCTGGCTGTGCCGGAGGAAATTTACGGTTCTGCAAAAACGGCGGAGACCGAAAGCAAAGTACATGAAATGTTTGGCATCACGGTGACAGGCGATAACCTGGAAACCGCGCGGCAGGCAGAGCTTTTGATTCTTGCCGTAAAGCCGCAGTTTCTGGAGAAAGTGATCGGACAGATCAGCGACATTGACCTGACCGGTAAGACGATTCTGAGCATTGCGGCAGGCAAAAGCCTTGCGTGGCTGGAAGAGCAGTTCTGTGCGCCGCTTCCGTTTGTGCGTGCGATGCCCAATACGCCGGCACTGGTCGGGGAAGGCTGTACCGGAGTCTGCTATGGCAGCAGGGTAACTCCTGAGATGAAAGAAAAAACGGCGGCTGTCCTGGACAGTTTCGGCAAGACGGTTGAGCTTCCGGAACGCCTGATGGATGTGCTGACCGGCGTCAGCGGCTGTGCGCCTGCCTGGATTTTTATACTGATCGAGGCGATGGCGGACGGTGCAGTTGCGGAAGGCATGCCGCGCAGCCAGGCATATGAATGCGCTGCACAGGCTGTGCTCGGCAGCGCGAAGCTGATGCTTGAGACCGGAAAGCATCCGGGAGAGTTAAAGGATATGGTCTGCTCCCCGGCAGGCTCCACAATTCAGGCGGTACGCGTTTTAGAGGAAAAAGGCTTCCGCGGCGCAGTGACCGATGCGGTTATCACTGCGGTGGAAAAGTCCAGAAGCCTGTAAAATAGTTTGTTACAAAAATGTTAAAAACAGGAATAAAGGAAGATCTGATGGAAAAAATAATCCCGTCAGGTCTTCTTTTTTTATAAAAAATCGAAAAAACCGCAGAAAATGGCTGTCCTTTTTATGAAAAGAGAATTTACTATGTTAAAGCGGCATTTGTTGAAAACTTTGAAAAATAGTAAGAAAAAGGCGATGATTTCGGAGGTTTGTTGTAAAAATATCACAATAGAAGAAAAACTTTTGTGGGGAACTAACGGAAATTTGTGGTTCCGGGTGAACGGCTTGACATTTGATTGTAATATTGCTATCATATCATGCGTAACAATTGTTAATAAGTTTGTAACAATTGAAACAGCTCTGTAACAGGGAGCGTCCCACAAAAAGCTCCTGAATTTCACCGGCAGAATGGCTGGGGAAGCAGAGTAAGATTTATGGAGGTAAGAATGAACGGAAAAGGCAGAAAGTTGTTTCGTAGTGCAGTCGGCATTTTAACATCTGTTATGATGATGGGTGCATATACGACAACCGCTATGGCAAGTGGTATCGGTGTCATTGATGCGAAAGACATGCTGGACATTCATGCAGAAGCAAATACAGCGTCTGCGGTGATTGGTCAGGTCATGGAGGACGGTCATGTGGCGATCCTTGCAAAGTACAACGACTGGGTGCAGATCCAGGCGGGAGAAATTGCAGGATGGGTACCGGCTGAAAATCTGGTCGAGACAGAGATTTCCAACGAAGAGGCTGTTGCAGCCAATGAGCAGGTGATCGCTGAACGGACAGGAGAAACAGCATCCGAAGATGAATTCTTTGCAGAGGAAGAAGTACAGCAGGATGAAACAGCAGCTTTACAGGCAGAGGCGAGTGAAGCAGCACAGAATGAGATAGAAGAAGTACAGGCAGCCGAGGAAGCAGCCCGCATCGAAGCGGAAGCGCAGGCAAAGGCAGCCGAGGAAGCAGCACGCATCGAAGCGGAAGCGCAGGCAAAGGCAGCAGCCGAGGAAGCAGCGCAGCTCGCAGCGCAGGCGCAGGCAAAGGCAGCCGAGGAAGCAGCACGCATCGAAGCGGAGGCCCAGCAGGCAGCTTTGGCTGCCCAGGCAGCCCAGACCGCAGCGATATCCGCAGAGGAATTAAAACTGCTTGCAAATATTATTTACTGTGAAGCAGGCAGTGAATCCTACGTTGGCAAGGTTGCGGTAGGCAATGTCATCATGAACCGCGTCAAGAGTGCATCGCAGCCCAATACGATCACCGAGGTTGTTTACGCAAAAGGACAGTTTTCCCCTGTTAGAAACGGTTCGCTGCAGAGGGCACTGAGCAGTGACAAGGCAGATGCAGCCTGCTATCAGGCAGCAATCGAAGCATTAGCCGGTGCACAGCCGGTCGGCGACAAGCTGTTTTTCAGAAGAAATAACGGTCGTTCCGGACAGGTAATCGGACATCACGTTTTTTACTAAAACAGTATCATAGCCGGGGCATTTGGCCCAATAGCATTATAAGGGAATCGTCAGAAGAGGATAGGGAAAAAACTGTTGTTTCTGACAGAAAAAGAACAAAAAAAGGCATGTGGAAAAGGATTGTTTTCACACGCCTTTTTTGTGTTCATGACAATAGAATCCTCGCAGGGCGCACACTTGACAGTAATTGACGGATTTGATATGATGACGCTAATCATGTAATATAATTGTAACATTTGATGAGCCGATTTTGGGAGCGCCAAAGGCGCGGAAAATCAATGGAGGTTCAGCTATCGTTACTGTCTGCGGATATGAGGGGATAGAAAGGATCATCGATTTATGGGCTGGAGCAGAAAATGTGAGAAAAGGGGGAAGCACTGGCTGCGGGCTGCAGCGCTGGGAGTCGTCTTTTTGTGGACGGCCGGAAGCAGTCTGCAGGCAGAGGCGGAATCGGGCAAAAGCGCGCACTGGCACAAGGGCGTTGGCGTGGAGGCGTGGCTGACAGGAGCGGATAAGGAACAGGTCAGTCAGAACGCAGCATCCAAAAATGGGGCGGCAGATGCAGCGACCGGTGCAGCCGGCGGGCAGGAAACGGATGCAGCGTCTGACAGTGCGGACAGCAAAACCAAGGCTTCGTCCGGCGATGGAACGAAAATGGACGACCTGACCGGAACGATCGTGATGACGAGCGTCCAGAATGTATTGAATGTCAGGACGGAACCGGACAGCGAGGCAGAGCTTGCAGGGTATTTGTATGCAGACTGTGGCGGTACAGTGCTGGAACAAAAGGACGGCTGGACAAAGCTTGAGTCCGGCGAACTGACCGGCTGGGCAAATAACGGTTATCTGCTGTTTGGGGAAGAAGCTCGGAAAGAGGCAAAAGACGCGGGACGGATTGTGGCAACGACCAAAACAGGCGCTTTGAGAATCCGGAAAGAACCTTCAGCAGATGCTGCGATTTATGATCTGCTGGAAGAAGGTGCAAAGTATGAGGTCGTGGATGAAGAGCAGATCCGTTTCAGCGAGGATCAGGAAATCACGGCGGACTGGGTTGCGGTCAATTACGGCGGAAAGACCGGATATGTGTCTTCGGAATATGTCCAGGTTGATTTTGAAATCGATTACGGAGAGACGGTTGAGCAGGTAAAAGCGCGCGAGGAAGCGGAAACGGCGAGACTGCAGGCGGAAAAAGAAGCTGCCGCACAGAAACAGAAGCAGGAAAAGGCAGCGCAGGCGGAAAAGGAAGCGAACAAGGCTGCTGCACTGGCAGCGGACGACAGCGTGCTTTTGGCGGCGCTCATTCAGTGTGAAGCAGGAGAAGAGCCCTACGAAGGACAGGTGGCTGTCGGCGCAGTCGTGATGAATCGGGTCAGAAGCGGCGCTTATCCGAATACGGTCAAGGGAGTTATCTATGCTTCGGGACAGTTTACACCGGCGGGAAGCGGACAGGTTGGACGCGTTGTCGCAAGTGGAAAGATCAAGGCAAGCTGCCTGCAGGCGGCACAGGAAGCGATGGCGGGAAGCACCCCGGTTGGAATAGCGACGCATTTTAGACGGGCAGGAAGCAGGGAAGGTATTGTGATCGGACATCATGTATTTTGGTAGACGGGGCATGATTTTTGTAGTATGATAGTCATAAGTCACAGGAAAGGAGGAGTTACATGACGGAAGTATTTGCCTGGCTGGCTCTGTTGATTTTACTTGTGCTGATTGAGCTTGCGACGATGGGACTGACGACAATCTGGTTTGCAGCCGGAGCTCTTGTTGCGACGATAGCAGCTGCCTGTGGTGCGCCGGTTCTGGTGCAGGTCATCCTGTTTTTGGTAGTGTCCGTGCTGATGCTTGTTTTTACAAGACCGGTTGCCATGCGCTATTTCAATGTTGGAAGGGCGAAGACCAATGTGGACAGCATGCTTGGGGAACGCGGTATCGTGACCGGCAGGATTGATAACCTGCACAGTTGCGGACAGGTTACGCTCAAAGGCATGGAGTGGTCAGCAAGATCTCAGGAAACTGAGGGGACGATTGAAGAGGGTACCGTCGTCATTGTAAAAAAGATCGACGGCGTGAAGCTGATCGTTGTTCCGGACGAGATCGAAACAGAAGAACCTGTAACAAACAGCAGCGAGGCTGCTGACAACATGCGGTAAGACCGCGGAAATGAGGGTAATTATGATAGGTGGACTGGTAATACTCATTATTTTAATTCTGGCAATTGCAATTGTAGCGTCCTGCATCAAGATCGTACCGCAGGCGCAGGCTTATGTCGTAGAACGTCTCGGCGCATATCAGGATACCTGGAGCGTTGGCCTTCACTTTAAAGTGCCGATTGTCGATAAAGTTGCAAAGCGCGTACTGTTAAAGGAACAGGTAGCGGATTTCCCGCCTCAGCCCGTTATCACAAAGGATAACGTTACGATGCGGATTGATACCGTTGTCTTTTTCCAGATCACAGATCCCAAGCTGTTTACCTACGGAGTTGAAAATCCGATCATGGCGATTGAAAACCTGACTGCGACAACCCTGCGTAACATCATCGGAGATCTGGAACTGGACCAGACCCTGACCTCCCGTGAAACGATCAATGCCAAGATGCGTGCATCCCTGGATATCGCAACCGATCCCTGGGGCATTAAGGTAAACCGTGTCGAATTAAAGAACATCATTCCTCCCGCAGCAATTCAGGATGCGATGGAGAAGCAGATGAAGGCAGAGCGTGAACGCCGTGAAGCGATCCTGCGTGCCGAAGGTGAAAAGAAATCTACCATTCTGGTAGCAGAAGGTAAAAAGGAATCCGCAATTCTGGAAGCAGAGGCAGAAAAGCAGTCTGCAATCCTGCGCGCAGAAGCAGAGAAAGAAAAGATGATCCGTGAGGCAGAAGGTGAAGCGGAAGCAATCCTGAAAGTCCAGCAGGCGACTGCAAACGGTCTGCGTTTCATCAAGGATGCAGGAGCGGATGATTCTGTACTTCGTTTAAAGAGTCTGGAGGCTCTGGAAAAGGTTGCGGACGGCAAGTCTACAAAGATCATCATTCCGTCCGAAATTCAGAACATGGCGGGACTGCTGACCAGTGCGAAGGAGCTTTTAAGCGACAAATAAGCTCGCACGTGCCATCTTCGATGCGATCCGTTGCCTGACAGCGTATTTCATCTTTACAAAAAAGGACCGTACATTCTATAATGGATGTACGGTTTTTTATCGTATAGGAAACTTCGTTTCCATACGATAAAAATGCTCCGCGAGGATCGCACTGCAGCGGAATGGAAGAATGTCGCTTGCGCGATCCGCTGCAGGCGGAGAATCCTGCTTCGCAGGATTTTATGAAGAGGAGGATACATCATGGACCTGACAGGACGTCATTTTTTGAAATTACTGGATTATACGCCGGAGGAAATCAATTATTTAATCGACCTTGCAGCGGAGCTGAAACGCCTCAAAAAAGCAGGCATTCCGGTCGATACCTTACGGGGCAAAAATGTTGCACTGATTTTTGAAAAGACCAGCACGAGAACCCGCAGCTCCTTTGAGGTTGCTGCACACGATCTTGGCATGGGATGTACCTACCTCGATCCGTCCAGCTCCCAGATCGGCAAAAAAGAGAGCATTCGCGACACCGCACGCGTTCTGGGACGGATGTTTGAAGGAATCGAATACCGCGGTTACGGACAGGAAATCGTAGAAGAGCTTGCAAAATATGCAGGTGTTCCGGTATGGAACGGTCTGACTAATGAGTTCCATCCGACCCAGATGCTGGCTGACCTTTTGACGATTCGCGAGCATCTTGGAAAGCTGAAAGGTGTGAAGCTGGTTTATATGGGAGACGCCCGCTACAACATGGGCAATTCCTACATGGTCGTATGTGCGAAGATGGGCATGCACTTTACCGCCTGCGCTCCGTCCCGTTATTTCCCGGACAAGGCTCTGGTTGAGCAGTGTCAGGAAATTGCAAAGCAGACCGGCGGCAGCATTACGCTGACCGAAGACGTAGAGAATGGAACAAAGAATGCGGACGTCATCTGCACCGACGTATGGGTTTCGATGGGCGAGCCGGATGCGGTATGGATGGAGCGTATCGAAGACCTGATGCCTTATCAGGTAAACCGCAAAGTGATGCAGAATGCCGGGAATGCGATTTTCATGCACTGCCTGCCTGCATACCATGACCGCAACACCCAGATCGGCAGAGAAATCGGCGAGCGCTTC
>ERZ773245.1698-NODE-1698-length-14550-cov-3.448913_pt1 | contig 14550 bp, 13 predicted proteins | sample MGYA00580988_ERZ773245 | MGnify/ENA primary metagenome ERZ773245 (study PRJEB29015, sample SAMEA2737792) | human gut metagenome | biome: human gut; feature: human-associated habitat; material: faeces | place: China | collected 2012 ... | reverse complement strand
CGTTAGTTCAGTTGGTTAGAATGCCTGCCTGTCACGCAGGAGGTCACGAGTCCGAATCTCGTACGCACCGCTGAAGAGAGTTCCTCGTTGAGGGACTCTTTTTTATGCCCTTTTGTTTTACGCATGCTCAGTTGAGGCAAGATACGATAATGCCTACTTTTCCTATGATTACGCTTTTCGTCTTTTTTCTATGATTAGGCTGATAAAAAGATGCTGTTTCGTTTTTTTTCTGTATCTTTGCAAGTATAATTAATCATAGAATAAGACTAACATTATGTTTGAGAATTTAAGTGACCGTCTTGAGCGGTCGTTCAAGATATTGAAAGGTGAGGGTAAAATCACTGAGATCAATGTCGCAGAGACGCTCAAGGACGTACGTCGCGCATTGCTGGACGCCGATGTCAACTATAAGGTAGCCAAGACATTTACCGACACAGTAAAGAAGAAAGCTCTTGGTCAGAATGTGCTCACGGCTGTGAAACCGGGGCAGATGATGGTCAAGATCGTGCACGACGAACTGGCCAGCCTTATGGGTGGCGAGGCTGCCGAGTTGCATTTGGAACAGAAGCCGGCCATTATTTTGATGTCAGGTCTGCAGGGTTCCGGTAAGACCACGTTCAGTGGCAAGCTGGCCAATATGCAGAAGACCAAGCAACACCGTAATCCGCTGTTGGTGGCTTGTGACGTTTATCGTCCGGCTGCTATCGATCAGTTGAAAGTCGTAGGCGGTCAGATCGACGTGCCGGTCTATACTGAGCCGGAAAACAAAAACGTCAACGAAATCGCCCTCCACGCCATCCAGGAAGCCAAGGCCAAAGGCTATGACACCGTCATCATCGATACTGCCGGTCGTCTGGCAGTCGATGAGCAGATGATGGACGAGATTGCATCACTCAAAGAGACCGTCAAGCCTGACGAAACACTGTTCGTTGTCGACTCTATGACGGGTCAGGACGCCGTCAACACCGCTAAGGAGTTCAACGACCGTCTGGACTTTGATGGTGTCGTCCTCACCAAGCTCGACGGCGATACCCGTGGTGGTGCGGCACTCTCCATCCGCACGGTTGTCACTAAACCCATTAAGTTTATCGGTACCGGCGAGAAGATGGAGGCCATCGACGTGTTCCATCCCGACCGTATGGCCGACCGTATCCTCGGTATGGGTGACGTTGTCTCTCTCGTGGAGCGTGCTCAGGAGCAGTTCGACGAGGAAGAGGCACGCAAACTACAAAAGAAGATTCAGAAAAACAAGTTCGACTTCAACGACTTCCTCAATCAGATCGAGCAGATCAAGAAGATGGGTAACCTGAAGGAGCTGGCCTCGATGATCCCGGGTGTAGGTAAGGCTATCAAGGACATCGACATCGACGACAATGCTTTCAACGGCATTGAGGCGATCATCCGCAGTATGACGCCGCAGGAGCGTACTCATCCCGAGGTGCTCAACGTGAGCCGTCGCCAGCGCATTGCCAAAGGTTCCGGCACATCTATTCAGGAGGTCAACCGACTCATCAAGCAGTTTGATCAGACCCGCAAGATGATGAAGATGGTCACCGGCAGCCAGATGAAGTCCATGATGGCAAATATGGCGCGCATGAAAGGCGCAATGAACCAATAAATATAAGCTATGTACACGTTGATAGATGGAAAGGCCACTGCTACTGCCATCAAGCAGCAGATTGCCGACGAAGTAAAGGAAATGGTGGCCAAGGGAGCCAAGCGCCCTTGTCTGGCTGCCGTGTTGGTGGGACATGATGGCGGTTCCGAGACGTATGTCAAAAACAAGGTCATCGCCTGCGAGCAGTGCGGCTTTGAGTCCCGTCTGATCCGCTATGAGGATGATGTCACTGAGGAGGAGCTTCTCGCCTGTGTGGCCAAGCTCAACGACGATCCCCAGGTCGATGGCTTCATCGTACAGCTGCCTCTGCCGAAACATATCGATGAGCAGAAGATCATTATGGCCATCGACTACCGCAAGGATGTCGACGGTTTCCATCCGATCAACGTGGGTCGCATGGCCATTGGCCTGCCGTGTTTTGTGTCTGCAACACCGTTGGGCATCATGACACTCTTGCAGCACTACCACATCGAGACATCCGGAAAGAAGTGTGTGGTGCTGGGACGCAGCAACATCGTCGGTAAGCCGATGGCACAGCTGATGATGCAGAAGCAATACGGCGACGCCACCGTGACGGTTTGCCACTCCCACACCAAGGACATCAAGGCAGAGTGCCGTGAGGCCGACATCATCATTGCAGCGATCGGCCGTCCCGACTTTGTGACTGCCGACATGGTGAAGGAAGGTGCCGTGATCATCGATGTCGGTACCACACGTGTGCCTGATGCCACGAAGAAGAAAGGCTTCCGCCTCAATGGCGACGTGAAGTTCGACGAGGTGGCACCGAAGTGCTCGTTCATCACGCCGGTTCCCGGTGGTGTAGGTCCTATGACGATTTGCTCATTGATGAAGAACACACTGGCTGCGGCCAAGAAGGAATACTACAAATAAGGTAGTGGGCCCCTTCGGGGGCTCTCTGCTTTTACTCTTTAAAGAACCTACTTCTCATTTCAAAATTTCTACCGATGAACACCAAACTATTACTATTCTCTACATCGCTTTTCATTACAGCCTCAATGCCATCGGCAGTGTGGGGCCAGCGTCAGCGGGCTTCCTACGAGATTGCCGGACGCGACACCACGTGTCAGCTTTTTCTCTATTCTCCCGGACCGACCAAGGGATTACATGTAGCCTACTTCACTGATCGCAACCGGTGGCAGGACTTGGGACAGCTCTGTGGCTCGGACTATGGTGCATGGGGCAGTGAGAAGAAGATGTATTCACCCTATGTCATCCAGGCTCAGGACGGGACGTGGCGACTGCTCTTCTCGGTCAACAACTATGCGCCCTGCTTTGCGGCTGCCTACAGCGAGGACTTGGTAACATGGCGCCCGCAGGACTATCCGCGTGTCAAAGAGAAAGGTGTGTTGGAGCCGATCATGTTCCAGATGGATCCCGACAACATCGACATCTATTTCAGGGCCAAAGATGGTTCTCGCCATTATGTGCAGGCTTCCAATGACTTCCGCCATTTCACGGAATCTGCCGATGCGAGCACGATAGAGGATGCTGCCTGGATGCGTGACACAGCGACCATTGCCGGCACCACTTTTCAGGGTAATGCCTTTGACGTGCCTAAGCTGCAGTTGGATTATCTCTTCCAGTATTTCGACGTCATGGCCAATGATGCCCGCATGAGTGCTGAGACAATGAAGGACGACGCGAAGTGTTTCGCTTCTCTCACCTCACCGCTGACGACGACACTCACCATTGATCTGTCAAAGCAAAAGGCGATCAGCGACCGACTGATGGGTGTTTTCTTCGAGGACATCAGCTATGCTGCCGATGGTGGCCTTTATGCGGAACTTGTTCAGAACCGTGATTTCGAGTACACCTCCGACGACCATCGTGGGTGGGACGCAACGACCGCATGGAAAAGCAATCATCCGATCCGCGTCAGCACGGCAGAGCCGCTGAGCAAAAACAATCCCCACTATGTGCTCCTGACCAAGCAAGACACACTCTATAACACAGGGTGGGGTACTTTGATGGCTGAACCACTCCAGCAGTTCGACTTCTCTGTCTTTGTCCGCAGCCAGAATGGACGCAAGAATCAGTTGCTGGTGAGCCTTGTCGATGACAAGGGCGAGATGCTCGCAAAAGAGAAGATAAAGGTCGAAGGTGAGGACTGGCGACGCTATGCCCTGCCTTTGATTATTGACAAGAAAGCCGCGAAGAGTCAGGTCAGACTGATGCTGACACCTTTGAAAGAGGACAGCATTGCCGTAGACATGGTAAGCCTCTTTCCTCACGATACCTTCAAGGGACATGGGCTTCGCAAAGACTTGGCCGAGGCTATCGCGGCCCTCCGTCCTCGGTTCGTACGTTTTCCCGGTGGTTGCATGAGCCATGGTCAGGGACTTGACAACATCTATCACTGGAACGAGAGCGTAGGTCCCTGGCAGGACCGTAAGCCCGCGAAGAACATTTGGAACTATCATCAGACACGTGGCTTGGGCTTTTATGAGTATTTCCAGTTCTGTGAGGACATCGGTGCGGAGCCGCTTCCCGTGCTGGCCGCGGGCGTACCTTGTCAGAACTCCGCTGCCGACAAGGATGGCTACGGCGGTCAGCAAGGTGGTATCCCGATGGCCGACATGCCGGCTTATTGTCAGGAGATCCTCAATATGATCGAGTGGGCCAATGGCGATCCGGCCACTTCCAAGTGGGCCAAGATGCGTGCCGACGCAGGTCATCCGGCACCGTTTCACCTTAAATATATAGGTATAGGCAACGAAGATCTCGTCTCCACAACCTTTGAGGAGCGCTATGAGATGATCTGCAAAGCCATTAAGCAGAAGTATCCCGACATCACCGTCTGTGGTACTGTGGGACCTTTCCATAATCCTTCGGCCGACTATATTGAGGGCTGGCGCTTTGCCAAAGCCCATCACGATCTGATAGACATGGTCGACGAGCATTACTACGAGTCACCGGGATGGTTCCTGCATCATCAGGACTACTATGACGACTACGACCGCAAGGGCCCGAAAGTCTATCTTGGCGAGTGGGCTTCCCGCGACCGCAGGGTGGAGAATGCGCTGGTCGAGGCCATCCACCTGTGCAATGTCGAGCGCAATGCCGACATCGTCAGTATGGCCAGCTATGCGCCGCTGCTCTGCAATGAGGCTCATCAGAATTGGAATCCCGATATGATCTACTTCAACTCTGACGGTATCACCGCGCTCACTCCCAGCTACTACACCCAGCAGTTGTGGGGCAACAGTGCCGGTGACCGCTATGTCGCATCCCAGTTCTCTTTGCCCGAGAACATCCGCTATCGTGTGGCATCGAGTGTTGTCCGGGACCAGAAGACGGGAATCACGTGGGTGAAACTCGTCAATGCCTTGCCACAGTCCTTGATAGTTGATGTGAACGGCATGGCGATTCCCTCAGGTGCAGCGACCGTAGGTTTCAGCGGACAGCCCAGTGACAAGAAGACAAAGGTGGAGACGACTCGTGTCAGCGGCCCCACGATCACGCTCAAACCCTATTCCGTGACCGTGATCACCATTCCCTGGCAATAGCAGGCGAGAAACGAGAAACCTGCTAAGCCTTTGACATATAGGCAGGTGACAGTGACTTTCTGTCATCTGCCTTTTTCGTGGTTGCTAATTGTCCTTTTCTTCTTGCTTTGTAGTCTCCAATCCATACTTTCTTGTTAATTTATGTTTTATTGCCTTCAAAGCGTTAAAATAATTTGGAAGTTTAAGAAAAATCCCTTTACTTTGCACACAGTTTGTATGCAGCATAGCAGAAATATATATTAATTACACAAAGACAAATAAGTTATGAAAAAGTTATTTACCTTGATGGCAGCAGCCTTGATCGCTGCTGGCGCATCTGCACAGACAGTGCAGGAGAGTAAGACATTCGACAACATCTACGTTGGCGTTAATGGCGGTGTCGCAACAAAGACCACAGGCAACGCTTGGCTGAAGGGTCTCAATCCTAACTTCGGTGTTCGCGTTGGCCGTTGGTTCACTCCTGTCTTCGGTCTCGCTGTTGAGAGCAACGCCTATTTCTCCAATAAGCCTTTCGCTTCTACCGGTACGGCTGTCCGCTTCCTCAACACTAGCCTGCTGGGTACTGTGAACCTGAGCAACTGGTTCGGTGGCTACAAGGGTGAGCCTCGCTGCTTCGAGGTGATTCCTGTTGCCGGTCTGGGCTGGGGTCATATCTTCGGTCACAACAATGAGCGCGTAGGCAGCAAGGATTTCGACTACCGCAACAATCTGACTTCAAAGTTGGGCATCGACTTTGCCTTTAACTTCGGTAGCCAGAAGCAGTGGCAGGCTTACGTTGAGCCTTCTATCAACTATGGCTTGAACGACAATACAGACCGTGTCAACTACAATCTGTCCAACGGTGGTATGAAGTACAACATCAACCATAGCTACGTTCAGCTCAACGCTGGTGTCGTCTACAAGTTCAAGAACAGCAATGGCACACACAACTTCAATATCGTGAAGCCTTACGACCAGGCTGAGATCGATCAGCTCAACAGCACGATCAACGACCTGCGCGACGAGCTGGCTAAGAAGCCTAAGGAGATCGTCAAGGAAGTCGTCAAAGAGGCTCCGGCTCCTCAGGAGGTGAAGGTAGAGAACCTCGTCTTCGTGACATTCGCTCAGGGCAAGAGTTTCCTGACCAAGGAGGCTAAGAAGGCTCTCGACGCTGTGAAGAGCGGCAAGCACGTACAGATCGTTGGTACTGCTTCTCCAGAGGGTAGCAAAGAGGTCAACGACAGACTGTCTCAGGCTCGTGCTGACGAGGTTGCCAAGTATCTCAAGAAGAACGGTGTCGTAGTCGATGAGGCTACTGGTAAGGGTGTTCAGGGTACTACATCCAACCGTATCGCTGTTGTCTATGTGAAGTAATCATTTTATAGACATATTAGTTTTCTCCCTGCTCATGGTATCTATGGGCAGGGAGATTTTTTTTGTTCTTATGCTGTCCGGCCCGCCAGAGTGTTTCCGCTTCCTTGTCTCCGTTTTTTCTGATTGTTGATAAAACTGACAAAAAAGTGGGTCTGAGAATGCGATTTTCCGGACAAAGCTGTCTCTTGCTCCGTTTTTCGTGATTTTTGGCGCTTTTGCTAACTGCTTGATTGATAGATATATGCGTAGTGTGTTGCTTTACTGGTTCTGCCAAAACGGTTGAATGATGCTATCATTTCAGTTGTTTCACCTGGTCATCTCAGCTATTTTACTCGGTCATTTCAGCTATTTGACTTGGTCAACGCAGTTATCTGACTTGCTCATTTCAGTTGTTTTCTCCCGAAAACTTTCTTTTCTTCTCTTGAAATCTTTCTTTTTTCGAGTTTTCTGCTCGGCAGTCTCTCTAGAATGTGTTAAAAGGTTGACAGACTTTTGTCAATAAAAAAGCAGCAGAATTTCAAGAATATATTTTCGTGACAGCGCTGTGGATATAGCTCACACAGAGCTACAGAGACGGCTTCACCATTGAGAGTTCGAAGACAAAGACAAGTTACAATAGCGCCCATTCTCTGTGACTCTGTGTCTCTGTGTGCGAATTAAATAACAGAATGCAGGGAAGTCATTAATCTCTTCCGTAAGTGCTATGCTTGCGGAATGGTCAAAAAGTCTGATGGCGGTTGAAAAGGTCGGAGCCGTTCTTGGCAAATTCATTCTAAAGAACTATCTTTGCAAAGTAGTATTTTCAAAACATACGTTTTATGGATTTTATCGACAGAAAGAGCAAGATTTTATCGATAATACTTCTCTCCATAATGGCTTTGGCAAATCAGACGAAAGAAAAATTAGAAGAATAATAGACTATGCCAGTAGTAGAGACTAGAATCCAGCACGAATATATCATGAAGTTCTTCTGCCGCACGGAAGCGGAAGGAGAACTGGGCTACCGTGAGACATCGCCCAACATCGTGAGTGAAGACATGTTCATCCCTTCAAAGTTGGCGGAGTTTGTCCGCACGGGAGCACCATTGGCATGGAAGGTGCTGATGTCGAGACACCATCAGGACGAGATGAAACTGCAAGAAGCATTGATGGATTTTGTCAAGGAGCGACTTCTTAATGCCAGCAACTCGGCAACGTTTCTCAATCAGAACAAAAACGTGGTCTTCGAACATGGGCCAGTCTGGATGTTCTGAATCCCCATTACATAAGAGCATAGCTACCATTATAGTATTACTTGCATCGTGAAGAGAACTGTCTGAACGTTAGGTGAGCTTCTGTTTTCTTCTAAGTCCTATAGCTTTCTTCTTCCGAAGAAGTATTGTCCTTTATGCTTCGTTCTGTTACCGAACTCAATGGCGTGGTGCGGACAATGGTGATAGCAGGCAAAGCAAGTCAGACATTGACCATTGTGGAGCCAACGGGGCTCTTTTCCGAGTCCGCCGTCGATGTCGTGGACAGGACAGACAGAAGCGCAGATGCCGCATTTCACACAACGGTCTGAAACGACATGGAAAGGCTTGTCGGTGATCAGCCAGCGGTAGAAAGCTGCACCGAGGACGCGGCTGTTGATGCGCGGCCAACGGCCGATGGTCAGACGCTCTACGTGCTTCTGATGTTGTTCGATCTGTTGGGCATAGGCTTTCAATTCTTCCGCTGCTTTGTCCTGCTTGGCTTTCTCCCGCTCTTTCTTGTCCACATCCATGAAGGGCAAGCCGACATACGACTCCGGCATCAGCAACGAGAAGGCGGCATCGAGTGTGATGCCTTTCTCTGACAACACATGGCGGAAGATGTCCATGGCTTCACCTACCGTGTCACCGGCAGTGCAGAGCGCATAGACATAGTGCCCGGTGGCATCGATGGCGAGTTGCTTCACAAAGTCGACGACGATGCGCGGAGGACGCCAGCCGTGGATAGGGAAGCAAAAGCCGATGTCCTCGCCCGGTTCCAGCTGAGCGGTGAAAGGCTTGGCGCTGTTCTTTGCGATGTTGATGAGCCGGTCGCTGGTGTAGAAGTCCAACTGTTTGGCGGCCCAAGCGGTATTGCCTGTTGCGGAGAAGAAAAAGATCATGAGCGTTGCAACTTAGTTAACCTTGCATGAGAAAATAAGCTGCCACTACCACTCCAAGGGCGACAGCAGCGATGATGAGTTTGAGGAGACAACTCGCAATCTTGCGTATAATGAAGATGCTGACGACAAAGGCCAGTATCAGTATGACGTAGAAGGTGAAGTGGGAGTCCATGGATTGAGTTGTTTTGTATGTATATGTTACAATACTTTTACGGATTATTACTGGTTGAGAAGAGCCGACGGAAGGTCACGGGGATGGGTGTGCTGAACTCCATTGGCTTGTGTGTCACTGGATGGTAGAAGCAGAGCACGTAGGCATGGAGACAGAGTCGTCCGATCGGATCATCGCCATTGCCGTATTTGATGTCGCCACAGACCGGATGTCCCATGTCAGCGGAGTGCACACGAATCTGGTTCTTGCGTCCCGTCTCCAGTTTGAACTCTACCAGCGAATGGTCTCTACTGCGGTCGAGCGTATAGAAGTGGGTGATGGCCAGTTTGCCGTCGCCCTCCCGTTGACTGCTGTAGGTGACATAGGCCCGGTTCTCTTTGAGCCAGCTGGTGATGGTGCCCTGATCTTGCTCCATCACACCGGAGAGCACTGCCACGTAGCGGCGGTCATAGACCGTGTGGTGCCAGTCCTCTTCCAGTTTCAACTCTGTTTTCTTATCCTTGGCATAGATCATCAGTCCGCTGGTGTCGCGGTCGAGGCGGTGCACCACGTGGGCAGTGCAATGCTGTCGCGTCTGCTCGAAATATTCGTCCAGCACCGACTTGACGTTCAGCGTGCTGTGACCGGCAGCCATGGAGAGGATGCCTACGTTTTTCTCCACCACGACGAGATAAGGATCTTCGTAGACGATCTTCACGTAATGGCTTTTGAGGGTGAGGTTGCGCTTGGTCTTGCTGACGGCAATCTTCATCCCTGCCTTGAGCGGATAGTCGTATCGCGTGATCGTCTTGCCGTTGACCTGAATGCCGCGCCCTTGCAGTGTGGCTTTGATTTTGGAATGGCTGCCGTCGAGATGGGTGAGCAGCCAGTCCAGCAGTTGGGCATCGGCCTCAACCGTGTAGTGATCGAACTGTTTCATGCCAGAATAGTGTGTCGTTTTTTATTCTTTTCTCTTCCAAATGGAGACGATCTTGTGTCTGATGGCGATGATGTTGCAGATGCTCACCAAGGCAAAGAGACAGAGTCCGAGGAGGATAGCCGGCAACATCGTACCACTGTCGATATCGGGGAAGAGCGTCTCGATGACACCCATGTAGTAGTCACGAACGAAGTAGAGCGTGCCCCAGGCAATGAGCAGCACACCGGTGTTGAGTCCGATGGTGAGCAGTTGGTAGGGCCGTGCGACATTATTGGGGCTGTAGCCGATGAGCAGCAGGTTCTCGAGTTTCGATGAGTTCTTCTGTACGAGCAGGTAGATGCTCAGCATGAGAATGTAGAAACTCAGGATGGAGATGACCAGACCGACAACCATGACCATGGTGACAATCATTCTCAAGAAATATGTAGTCTTTTCTGCTTGCAACTTGTCGTCCTCCACCTCGTAGCCTTTCTGGTCGATATATTTCGTCACCTTCTCGTTGGCAGGATTGTCAACCTGCATGATCAGTCGGGTAGGATCGGAGTGGCTGCCCGGTGCGAAGTAGTTGTTGCTCCAGTCCATGAAGGCCTGCGGCACGAGAATCGTATTGAGTCGTGACGAGAAGCCGATGACCTTGCCTTTGAAGCGGTCGGCGTGTCCGTTGCCGTGGATGAAGATGTCGAAGTTGATCATCCCCACGAGGCCATCGCTGATCTTAGGCAGAGAACGACTTTGGGCAAAGCCAAAGTTATACATGGTGATATAGGCACGCGGCAGGATGATGGGCACGACATGTTCGCCCGGCGTGTATTTCCAACTGCCCTTGGGCGCGTCGACGAAATGATCGGGGATGCTCTCGAAGAAGAGCTCTGAGTTGAGCACGTTGACCCCGTTGACACCCATATTGGCTTCCACCTTATATTCTGTGGAGGTGAAGGTGCCCACGCTGGAGGCAAACGGTTGATTCTCCACGTCGTTGACCTCAGCGGGCGTGAAAGTGTTGGTGCGTCCGGAGATGGTGTTGCCCATGCCAATCTTCTTGCTGACGATGATATAGTCGGACTTCATGAAGGAATCCTCAGAGGTGAAGACGGGCATCACGTCGCGATAGAACTGATAGCCCAGCAACACGATGAGCATGCCAAAGAGGTTGGCAAAGAAAAATCCCACAAACTGGGGTATGCTGATATGCTGACGGAGCAGCTTCCAAACTAAGTTCATAGCAATAATGTCTTTTCGTAGTTTAAGTCCATGTGTTTACCGATGCTGGTCACGATGACGCCGGCTCCCTGTGCCTTGGCTTCGGTCATCATGATGTCTGCCATGATGCGTGAGTTGTTGTCGTCGAGGTGAGAGATCGGTTCGTCGGCGAGCAGGAAGTCAAACGGCTGTACAAGTGCGCGGATCATGGCCACGCGCTGCTGCTGTCCAAAGGACATGCGTCCGATCTTGGCGTCGAGTTTGTCGCCGATGCCCAGCATGTCAAACCATTGGCGGATGGTGGCGTCGTCCTTGAAGTTGGTCAGCTTGTTTTTGATCTGAACGTTTTCCCACGCAGTGAGTTCCGGAAACAGTCTCAGCTCCTGAAACAGATGGCTGATATGCTGTTGACGCATTTCCACCCAGTCCTTGACTTTGAAGGTTTTAGTATCGCGGTCATCAAACATCACGGTACCGCTGTAATCGTGACGGTAGCCGACGATGTAACTGCAAAAAGTACTCTTTCCCTTACCCGATTCAGCCTCTACAAGATAGAGGTGTCCTCGCTCGAATTTCACGTTTTGCTTCCATATCTCAGATTTCAGGTCTTTGCTCTGTTGGAACACCTGCGGCAGAACGGAAGCCAAATTAATGGTTTGCATATCTCTTATTGAATATAAAGTCCCGCCCTTTCTATGAATAGAGGAGGACGGGCAGTATCTTATTGAAGTGTATATACGATCGCGTTGAGTTTGCCGAAGAGCGGAGCGAGCATACCGGTGACGGCCTGAGCTTTGCTGCCATTGACGGCGGCGAGGTTGATGACCAGCACCAGTTTCTGTCCCTTGATGTCTTGTTGCAATTTTGTGTCGATGGGATCAGCGGCAGCCTTAATGCTCTGCAAAGCCTTCTCCTTGGAGCTGCCGCTCATGTATTGCCAGTCCTGTGTGACACCAAAGAAGTAGGTGGTCTTCGAATCTGTATAGTAGTAGCAGTCTCTTCCCCAGTCACCGATGTGTCCACCCTGCGGTACACTCTGCTTCCAATAGTCCACATCACCGAGCCAGTCAGCGTTTTTGAGTTGTGCGGCCATGGTCATTTGGAAATTGTCAGAGCCAAGGGAAGGCGCGATGATGGTCATGTCGCCATTGACGCCCTTGATGATATTGTCCATGTCGATGGCAGAGTTGATGCCGGCCAAGAGAGCCTGGATGCCTCTGTTTTGTTGCATAAGTTTGATGAACTTCGTGCCGTCGACATTGAGGAACATGCCGATCATATCGTTCTTGGCCATTGACTTCACATATTTGCCTTTGATGGGGCGGTAGATGGCATGAGCCTGCTGCAAAGCCTGCTCGATGTTGCGCTTGAACGAGAAAGTCTGTCCATTGATATGGAGGCGCCCATTGGCTACTTTCATCTCAGCGGCAATATACACGTCAGCAGGATTGGCGTCGCGCGGAGCACCTAAGGTGAAGGGAGCGACAAACTGGTCGGGTAGGGCACTGGTCTGGCAGACAAGTGACATCGGCGCGTTGATGGAGTCGATCTTGTCGTAGATAGGTGTTGCCTTGATGCCGTCGTCCTCGTCTTCGCCAAGATATTTGGCCATGAGCGACATCATCTCGGCTTGGGCTGCCGGTACGACGGGACCCATCAGCAACGCGGTCTGCTTTGACCAGCCGAGGATCCAGTTGTTGGGCAGAGCCGCAAAGTTGTAGTCACGCTTATGGTGAACGTCGCATTTCAGACGTTTGGCCGTCTTCTCCAAATCGTCTTCGTCTTTGACTTTTGCGCACAGTCCCAGATTGCCCTGGGCGTCTTCAAAGAAAAAGACATCCTCAGAGAGGTCAAGGCCGGCATCGTCGAGGTTGTTCACATGAAGCATCGCCTTGAGCATGGTGGGACTGCCGACACCGCTGAGCTTGGCGGGTTTCATGGAGATCAGCAGTGTGCTGTTGCCGGGGATGGCGTTGATATAGTCGTTATTGGAACATGAGCAGAGGGACAAGGCCAGTGCCATGAATAGTGAAAGTACAAATGATATTCTTTTCATTGTCGTGTTACCCGTTATAGATCTTCTACTGAGATTTCTTCCTTATACCTATATATAATAATGTGTTCGTCAATTATTGCCTTAGCCTTTCCGCTTGGACAACTGAGCCATGGCGACAGCCATCAGTCCGGCGGTCTCTGTGCGCAGCCGGCTGTTGCCAAGTGTGATGGACTCATAACCTTGGCTGATGGCATCCCTCACTTCATCGATTGAGAAGTCACCTTCCGGGCCGATGAGTATGGTCACATCCTGCTCCTTTGGCATCTGTTGCAGGGCTTGAAAGAGGTCGGTACGGTCGATTTCGTCATAGCAATGGGCGATGAATTTCCGTCCTTGCCGTGGCGTATGGATGAAGTCACTGAACTTTGTCAATTCGTTGACCACCGGTTTCCATGCTTTGCGGCTTTGCTTGACGGCTCCCACAACAATCTTTTCGACGCGGTCGGTGCGGATTGTCGTACGCTCAGAAAACAGACATCTCAGAAACGAGAGCTCGTCAAAGCCGATCTCGGTACATTTTTCTGTCATCCATTCCATGCGGTCCATCATCTTTGTCGGCGCGATGGCGAGATGGATATGGCCGTGCCACGTCGCTTCCTGAGGCATAGCTTGCCGGATATTGTAGAGGCAATGCTTGGTGTTGGCGGCTGTGATCTCTGCTTGGTAGAAGGTACCGCAGCCGTCCATGAGAAACATCTCATCGCCAACTTGCATGCGTAGCACTCTTAAGGCGTGCTGCGCTTCTTCTTTCGGCAACTCTTTCTGATGGCTGGCATTAGGCACATAGAAATATCTTTCTTCCTTCATGGCTGTGGGCTGTTATTGGGCATCCTCTGCCTCGTCTTTGCTTTCTTGGCTGCGTTTCTTGTCCTCTTCCTCTCTTTTCTTCAATTCGTCTCTCAGTTCAGATGCGATTTCGTAGCGTTCGGTCTTCACGGCATTGTCGAGAAGATCGTGGAGCATCGGCTCGCTGATGATGTTGAGCGGCAGTTGCAATCCTTTGGCATTGGGCTGATAGACCGAACTCTGTCTGCGAAACAAGGCCGCATCCATGTAGATGGGAATCTCGTTGTGACTGATCAAAGAGAGCAGGATGGCTGCATCAGCTTGGACGGGAAGGCTGAATTGATTTTCTTCGTTGATAAGCAATGCCTTGTATACGCCATCCTCCAATGTGTTGATATGGATCGACAACTCCAACGTAGTCTGCCAGTGAATCATCTCCCAAAGGATCTTGGCAATGTCATCGTTGATATTGATGTCATTGCTCTTTCTCTCAGTGATCTCTTTGAGGATCTTTCTGCTGCACGTGATCACGAGCTGGCGTTGCTGCTCCTGATCAGAGAGGAGCAGCAGGCCATCTTGCTCTTTGCCGTTTACTTCAGCTGCGGCTTGGAATTTAAGCTGTATACTTGCCATTGCAGATAACGATTATTTTGTTGCTTTTTCCTTCTTGGGACGGAAGACCAATGCGAAAGCAACGCCTACAATGAGGGCATAGCTTGCAAAGATATACCAGCACGACTGCCATTGCGTGACGCCGCCGCCGGTGATGTCCTCCACCAGATATTGCT
>ERZ773245.1695-NODE-1695-length-14564-cov-2.879868_pt1 | contig 14564 bp, 12 predicted proteins | sample MGYA00580988_ERZ773245 | MGnify/ENA primary metagenome ERZ773245 (study PRJEB29015, sample SAMEA2737792) | human gut metagenome | biome: human gut; feature: human-associated habitat; material: faeces | place: China | collected 2012 ... | reverse complement strand
TATAAATAATACAATTATCTATTAACAATAATTATTTCTTATATTATAACGTAAAAAAATAAAAGTATCAAAAATAGAGATATAAAAAATGCTGCTAATTGATAATTAAGTAGAAAACTCATAGAGTTTCTTTAAAATATAAAAAGGAATTTCCCCTTAAGGAAACCCCTCATTAATTTTTAATTCTTAATTATTATTGATAATTAAAGAATCCTCTTCCGCTCTTTCTTCCAAGCCAACCAGCTCTAACATATTTTCTTAATATATTGCTTGCTCTATATTTTGTATCTCCTGTTTCTTTATATAATACATCCATAATAGCTAAGCATACATCAAGTCCAATTAAATCTCCTAGTGCTAAAGGTCCCATTGGATGATTTGCACCATATTTCATAGCTGTGTCTATATCTTCTGCTGAAGCAATTCCTTCTTGAAGGATAAATGATGCTTCATTAATCATTGGAATAAGTATTCTATTAACAACAAATCCTGGAGCTTCTGCAACTTCAACTGGATTCTTTCCTATAGCTTCTGATAATTCCTTTACAGTATTAAAAGTTTCATCTGATGTAGCTATTCCTCTAATAACTTCAACAAGTTTCATTACTGGAGCTGGATTGAAGAAGTGCATTCCAATAACTTTATCAGGTCTCTTAGTAGCTGAAGCCACTTCAGTTATTGATAAAGAAGATGTATTGGAAGCTAATATTGTGCTTTCCTTACAAATACTATCTAATTCTGCAAATATAGATTTTTTAATTTCCATATTTTCTATTGCTGCTTCTACAACTAAATCACAATCTGCTGCTAAGTTCATATCAGTTGTTCCTGATATTCTTGAAAGAACTACTTCCTTTGTAGCTTCATCCATTTTTCCTTTAGCAACTAATTTACTTAAGTTTTTATTAATTCCAGCTAATCCTCTTTCAACAAATTCATCTTTTATATCTCTTACAATAACTTCATAACCTTTTTGAGCAAAAGCTTGAACTATTCCGGCTCCCATAGTTCCAGCACCTAAAACAAAAATCTTTTCCATTCAATTCCCCTCCATAACTTTTAATGAATAATAAAAAATTATTGATAAAATTCTAAACTAGTTTTTTCTTCATTTTTAATTTTTACGCTTCTTGAATTTCTTTTAATTGAGTAATCATTTCTGGTATTACTTTATTTAAATCTCCAACTATTCCATAGTCAGCAACATTCATAATTGGAGCTGTTTCATCTTTATTAATTGCTATAATCATATCTGAATCTTGCATACCAGCAACATGTTGAATAGCTCCTGAAATACCACAAGCTACATATATTATAGGTTTAACAGTTTTTCCTGTTTGTCCAACTTGATATGCTGCATCTATCCATCCTTTTTCAACAGCTGCTCTAGATCCAGCCACAACACCACCTAAAATATCAGCTAACTGTTTTAATAATCCAAAATTTTCTTCAGAACCTACTCCTCTTCCCCCTGAAACTATTACCTTAGCTTCACCGATATCAATTATTTCTTTATTAGCTTTAACTATTTCTAAAACTTGAGTTCTTATATCTGAAGGTTCTATTTGAACTTTAACATTTTTCACAACGAATTCAGTATTCTTTTCAGTAGATTTAGCAAAAACCCCTGGTCTTACAGTGGCCATTTGAGGTCTATGATCTGGGCATGCAATTGTAGCCATTAAGTTACCACCAAAAGCTGGTCTAGTAGCTAATAAAGCACCATTACTAACTTCTACTGCTAATGAAGTACAGTCAGCAGTTAACCCTGTTGATAATCTTGCAGCTACTCTTGGCCCTAAATCTCTTCCAATAAATGTAGCCCCAATAAATATAATTCCTGGCTTTCTTTCATTTGCCAAATCACAAATTACTTTTGTATAGCCATCAGTTGTATAATGTTCTAATTCTGGACTTTCAGCCACAAGTACTTCGTCAGCACCATGTTCTCCTAAAGTAGATGCTAATCCTTCTACATTATTTCCTAATAATATTGCTGTAAGCTTAACTCCTAATTCATTTGCAAGTCTCTTTCCCTCTCCTAATAACTCTAAAGAAACTTTTTGTAATTTACCTTCTCTTTGTTCAGCAAAAACCCAAATACCTTTATAATCTGCTATATTCATTTTTCAATTCCTCCCTTAAGCAATCCTAGATATAATGCTTTTCCTTTAATTTACCTAAAACATATGAAACTGCTTCTGGTGCACTTTCATTTACCACTTCTCCAGCACCTTTAGCTTCTTTAGTCATAGATTTCTTAACTTTAGTTGGAGATCCCTTTAATCCTATTTGTGATGCATCAATATCAAGATCATTTGCTGTAAATACAGTTATTTCTTTATCCTTAGTGGCAAATATCCTTCCAACATTCATATATCTAGGATGGTTTAATTCAGCTATAGCAGTTAAAAGTACTGGAGTTTTAACCTTAATTATTTCATATCCATCTTCTAATGCTCTATTAACTAATAATCCATCACTTTCTACTTTAACATCTTGTACATATGTTACTTGAGGTATTTCTAAATGTTCAGCAATTTCAGGACCAACTTGTGCTGTATCACCATCAATAGCTTGTCTACCTCCAAATATAACATCATAATCTAAATTTCTTATGGCTGATGCTATTGTTCTTGATGTAGCTAATGTATCAGCTCCACCAAAAGCTCTATCTGTAATTAATATTGCCTCATCTGCACCCATACATAAAGCTTCTCTTAAAGCATCCTTTGCTTGAAGAGGTCCCATGCTTATTACTGTAATTTTTCCTCCATGACTTTCTTTTAAGCATAGTGCAGCTTCTAAGGCATGCTTATCCTCTGGATTTATTATTGAAGGAACACCTTCTCTAATTAATGTTCCTGTTTTTTGATCTATTTTAACAACAGTTGTATCTGGAACTTGTTTTAAACAAACTACTATATTCATTATTTTAAGCCTCCCTTAATTACTTTAATAAGCTTCCTGAAATAACCATCTTTTGAACTTCAGAAGTTCCTTCATAAATTTCAGTAATCTTAGCATCTCTCATCATTCTTTCCATTGGATATTCCTTAGTATATCCATATCCACCAAATAATTGAACAGCCTTAGTTGTAACATCCATAGCTACCTCTGCTGCATATAATTTTGCTCTAGCAGCATCTACTGAATATGGTTGTTTATTTTCTTTTAACCATGCAGCTTTATATACTAAGAATCTAGCAGCTTCAATTTTTGTGCTCATTTCAGCAACCATCCATTGTAATCCTTGAAATGCTGATATAGGTCTACCAAATTGTTTTCTTTCCTTCATATATTTAATAGCTTCCTCTAAAGCACCTTCTGCAATTCCTAATGCTTGAGCAGCTATACCAATTCTTCCTCCATCAAGAGTTTTCATTGCTATACCAAAACCTTTTCCTTCTCTACCAATTAAATTTTCCTTTGGAACTACACAGTTTTCAAATATAAGCTCTGTAGTAGAAGATGCTCTTATACCAAGCTTGTCCTCTTTCTTTCCTATTGAGAATCCTAGGAAGCCTTTTTCAACAATAAATGCTGATATTCCCTTAGTACCCTTTGATTTATCAGTCATGGCAAATACGATAAATGTATCAGCTACGCCCCCATTAGTGATAAATATCTTAGAACCATTTAATATATAGTTATCTCCATCTAATACTGCTGTAGTTTGTTGTCCTGCTGCATCTGTACCTGCTCCTGGTTCAGTAAGTCCAAATGCACCAATCTTATTTCCTGTACATAAGTCTCTTAAATATTTTTCTTTTTGTTCAGGAGTACCATTTTCATTTATTAATGAAGCACAAAGTGATGTATGTGCTGAAAGAATAACTCCTGTAGTAGCACAAACTTTTGATAGCTCTTCCACTGCTAGGATATAAGATAATACATCACCACCAGCTCCACCAAATTCAGTAGGGAAAGGAATTCCCATCATTCCTAACTCTCCCATTTTCTTAACGTTTTCCATTGGAAATCTTTCTGTTACATCTATTTCAGCAGCTATTGGTTTAACTTCATTAACTGCAAAATCTCTAACCATTTGCCTAACTAATTCTTGCTCCTTATTCAATGTAAAATTCATACTTTTACCTCCCATAAATTGCCCTTATACATACTTAAACACATTTATTTAAAACAAATTATTATTTATTTTGGAAATTCTTTTCTCTTCTTTCTAGAAATGCACTCATTCCTTCTTTTTGATCTAAAGAATCAAAGCAGCTTCCGAAATCCCCTGCCTCTATTTCTATAGCCTTATCTATATCCACTTGCATACCTCTATTTATAGCATCTTTACATGTTTTAACAGCTATTGGTGCATTGGAACATATAGCTTTAGCCATAGTTCTTGCTTCATCCATTAATTTATCTAAAGGCACAACTTTATTTACTAATCCTATTGCTAATGCTTCATCAGCTTTTACCATTACACACGTATAGATTAATTCCTTTGCCTTTCCTTCACCAACAAGTCTTGGAAGTCTTTGAGTTCCACCAAACCCAGGAGTTATACCAAGTCCTGCCTCAGGTTGCGCAAACTTAGCTTTTTCAGATGCAATTCTTATATCACATGCCATTGCAAGTTCACATCCTCCTCCTAAAGCAAACCCTGAAATTGCTGCTATGACAGGTTTATCTAAATTTTCAAGTCTTCTAAATACTTTATTACCTAGTAACCCAAACTCCTTTCCACCTTTTGAATCAAGATCTTTCATTTCTGAAATGTCAGCACCAGCAACAAAGGATTTTTCTCCTGAACCAGTTAAAATTACACAGTAAATCTCTTTATCATTTTCTAAATCTTCTATCACTGCATTTAACTCTTTTAAAGTTTCAGAGTTTAAAGCATTTAAAGCTTTAGGTCTGTTTATTGTTACAGTAGCAATATTACCCTCTTTTTCTAAAAGAACATTATTAAATTCCATATTTGCCTCCCTATATATAAATCCCAGATATTGTTTGTTAATTATATAACAAATATCAGCAAAAAAATTTATACCTTTTATAAAGTGAATCTTAATTTAATTCTTAATTACACTCTAATTATAATAACTTTTTTTTACATTTGCAACTTTATTTTCCATTCACTAACATAAAAAAAAGAACAATATTACTATTGATCTTTTCTATGATTTCTTATTTATTCATCTGATAAACTAAAGTTAATAAACTTTCAGATAAATGAACATTTTCTACCTTAACAGTTTCTGGTACATGAAGATCTATTGGTGCAAAGTTCCATATGCCTTTAACTCCACCATTTACCAAAACATCACATACTTTTTGTGCATTTATTCTAGGAACACAAAGAATTCCCATATCTATATTATTTTCTTCTAGATATTCTTTAAGTTCATCTATATCTTTTATTTCAACATCTCTTATTCTCATACCTACTAGTTTTGGATTTGCATCAAAAATTGCTGTTATTCCAAGACCTATATCTGTAAATCTACTATAATTTGCTATTGCCTGCCCTATATTTCCTGCTCCAATAAGTACTGCATTGTATTCTTTTCCTACACCAAGAATAGTTCCTATTTGATTATGCAACTCTTTTACATTATATCCATAACCTTGTTGACCAAAATCTCCGAAGTTATTTAAATCCTGTCTTATTTGAGAAGCAGTAAAACCTATTTTTTCACCTAATTCTTTTGAAGATATCCTATCAACATCATTTTTGACAAGTTCTCCTAAATATCTATAGTATTTTGGCATTCTTTTTATTACTGCCATAGAAACATTTTTCTTCTTTTCCATAGTATATTCTCTCACTTTCCTATATTTTACCTAACATCATGATAATTTAATTATCCTAAAAATATATTTTCTATTACCCTGTATCTCCCATAACTTTAAATACTTTGATAATATAATAACATACTTTTTTTTCTAAATCTATATTCCCTCATACATTTTCAAAATTTAACCAACAATTAACTCAACTATTTCTATAAGCTTATTTTAAGCATTTTTTAAATATATATTATAAAAATAAAGACTTATGTATAACGTAGCAGATCCGTTATACATAAGTCTCCCTAGCTAAATATAAAGCCAAATGCCTAAACAAACGGCTCTATATAAAGATACAAAATAATTTTGTATGCATCCCTATGCCTAAAATGTTCTCGACTTTCTTTATTATAGTTAAGTTGATGATTTTTGTCAATATTTATCGAAAGCATCTAGTAGAGTTAATTATGGCAATTATGGTTACTCCTACATCTGCAAATACTGCTGTCCACATATTAGCTATGCCAAATGTTCCAAGTACCATAACTAATATCTTTATTCCCAGTGCAAAAACTATATTTTGCCATAATATTTTATTAGTTTTCTTTGACACATTTATTGCATCTACTAAAGCATTTATATCATCTTTCATTAATACTATATCTGCTGCTTCAATAGCTGCATCTGATCCAATCCCTCCCATGGCAATACCTATATCTGCTCTTGCAAGTACAGGTGCATCATTTACTCCATCATCTACAAAAGCAAGTTTACCATTCTTATTAGATCTTTTCATAATTTCTTCTACTTCTTTTACTTTATCTAATGGTAGTAACTCTGAATGAACTTCATCAATATTAATCTTTTCTCCAACCTTGTATGCCGTCTTTTTATTATCACCTGTAAGCATTACTGTCTTTTTAACTCCAGCTTTCTTTAGATTTATTAAAGCTTCAACTGCATTCTCCTTAATCTTATCTGAAATCACTATACTACCTTTAAATTCTCCATTTATAGCACAATATACTACTGTTCCTATTGGATCTACTTCATTATATAAAATGTTAAATTCATTCATTAACTTTGAATTCCCTACAAGCACTTCTTCATTATTTATTACAGCTTTTATTCCACGTCCTGATATTTCTTTATACTCTTTTATAACTTCCTTATCTATTTCTTTACCATATTCTTTTATGATAGAAATAGCTATTGGATGATTAGAAAAACTTTCAGCCATAGCTGCTACTTCAATAAGTTTTTCTTTATCAATGCCATTAGTATTTATTTCTGTAACACTAAATACTCCTTCTGTTAAAGTACCAGTCTTATCAAATACAACAGTTTCTAAATCTTTTAATAGTTCTAAATAGTTACTGCCTTTAACTAGTACACCTTTTTTTGAAGCTCCACCTATACCTGCAAAGAAGCATAAAGGTACTGAAACAACTAAAGCACATGGACAAGAAACAACAAGAAATACCAATGCTCTATAAAGCCAAGTTGAAAATAAAGCATCCTTTATAAATATTGATGGTACTACAGCTATTAATATTGCTAAAGCTACAACTATAGGTGTATATACTTTTGCAAATTTAGTTATAAATTTTTCTGTATTGGCTTTTTTATTTGCTGCATTTTCTACCATTTCTAATATTCTTGAAACTGTAGATTCACCAAATTTTTTAGTTACTTTAACCTTTAATACACCATTGGTATTTATTCCACCTGATAATATTTCATCATTAACTGCAATTTTTCTAGGAACTGACTCTCCTGTAAGTGCAGAAGTATCAACAAAACTTTCTCCTTCAACAACAATGCCATCTAAAGGAATTTTTTCTCCTGGTTTAACTAAAATTATATCTTCAACTTTCACTGTTTCAGGCGATACTTTTTTTTCTTTTCCATCTATAATAATATTTGCATAATCAGCTCTTATATCCATAAGTGATGATATTGAGCTTCTTGATTTATTTACAGCATATCCTTGAATAGTCTCTCCTATTTCATAAAACAGCATTACTGCAACAGCTTCTGGATATTCACTTATAGAAAATGCTCCTATAGTTGCCACAGTCATTAAAAAGTTTTCATCAAATACCTGTCCTTTGGCTATATTTTTAATAGCTGTAAGAACAACTTTTCCACCTATTAATAAATAACTAGCTACAAATAATATTAATGCTAAAGCTCCTTTAAAATCACCAATTACAGCAATTAAATATAATATTGTACCAATTATAAGGGTTGGTTTTACTTCAAATTTTGCCCTTTGTACATTTGTTTTTCCAGAGACCTTTTTTTCTACTTTAACATGAGGTTCTAATGCTTCAACTATCTTTTTAATTTCATTTATGGCATGCTCTTCCTTAACTTTTCTTTCTAGCTTTACATTTAATGTTGTAGTTGTAAAATTTAAATTACTTTCTTTTACTCCTTCCATCTTGCCAACTTTTTCTTCAATCTTTCTTGCACAATTAGCACAATTTAATCCTTCTAAAGTCAATTGCAATTCTTCTTTGTTTTCCATAACCATCCTCCCTTTTATTCGCTTATATGATTTAATCCTGCATCATATATGTGTTTTATATGCTCATCGTCTAATGAATAATAAACCACTTTTCCTTCTCTTCTAAACTTAACTAATCTAGCTGACTTTAAAACTCTAAGTTGATGAGAAATAGCTGATTGAGTCATATTTAAAAGACAAGATAAATCACATACACACATTTCTGATTCAAATAGTGCACATATTATCTTAATCCTTGTTGTATCTCCAAAAACTTTAAAAAGTTCTGCCAAATCATATAGTGTTTCTTCTGCTGGTAATTTATCCTTAACTCTTACTACAATATCTTCATGAATTATATTTCCATTACAATTTTCAATTTTTCTTTCATTATTTTCCATCACTACACCCCTTATCATATGAATAATTGTTCATATGTTTATATTTATATATTATGCTTGTTACCTTCTATTGTCAACAATTTTATATATTTTTTAAAAAAATTGTTACTACTAGTATTTCCTTTTAAAATAATGATTAAAAAATTATTATATATTAATAAGGAAGCCCATAAACTTCTGGGCTTCCTTATTACTTATTTTGAACTTTTTTATACAAAACTATTATTTTTAACAATTGTATAATTACTGTAGGCATAATTGCACAAAATATTAATAACAAATACTGATTACCCCTTAATGACACAACATTAAAAACTTGCTTTAAAGGTGGCATAAACAAAACTATACTTAATAAAAGCACTCCTATGCAAAATGCAAATATAGTATATATATTTGTGGTAATTCCTAATTTAAAAATAGATTTATTTCCTCTGCAATTAAATCCATGAAATAATCTTGCAAGACATAATGTTGAAAATGCCATGGTAGATGCCGCTTTAGGATTTAAATGAGGGTTTCCACCATAAAAAGATATTATAGTAAAAATAGATATTATAATACCTTCAAATGCTACTATTTTTAATAATTCTTTATTTAAAATACTTTCACTTCTACCTCTTGGTTTCTCCCTTAATAAATTACCCTTACTTTTTTCCATTCCAATAGCTATAGCTGGCATACTATCAGTTAATAAATTTATAAATAATAGGTGTACTGCTGCAAAAGGCATAGGCAAATTAATTATAGCTGAATATAGAACAGCTATTATGGCTGAAAGATTTCCTGATAATAAAAACTTTATAGAATTTTTGATATTGTTATATATATTTCTACCATTTTCAACTGCCTTAACTATGGTTGAAAAATTATCATCTGTTAGTATTACAGAGGCTGCATCCTTGGATACTTCTGTTCCTGTTATGCCCATTGCCACTCCTATATCTGCTTGCTTTAGTGCAGGAGCATCATTAACTCCATCACCTGTCATTGCTACAATTTCTCCTAGTGCCTGCCAAGCTCTAACAATTCTAATTTTATGTTCCGGAGAAACTCTGGCATAAACAGCTATATTTTTCACTTTATCTTTTAACTGTTCATCATTTAATTTATCAATTTCAAGTCCTTCAATAGCTATATCACCTTTTGACATTATACCAATTTCCTTAGCAATAGCCACTGCTGTAACTTTATTATCACCTGTGATCATAACTGGTTTAATTCCTGCCATTATACATTTATAAACAGCATCTTTACTTTCTAATCTTGGTGGATCTATCATAGAAATAAGCCCTGTAAATACATAATCATTTTCATCTTCCTTTGTTATTTCTTCTCTATCTTGCAATTCTTTATAAGCAAAGGCTAAAATCCTAAGCCCCTGTTCTGATAATTGCTTATTTACAAGTATTATTTTCTTTCTTTCTTCATCACTTAACCTTCTTACACCATCAGAAGTAGTCAAATAATTAACTTTATTAATTAATGCATCTAACGCACCTTTAGTAAATAATACGCTCTTATTATTTACTATATTTACCGTACTCATTAGTTTCCTATCTGAATCAAAAGGTATTTCAGAAATTCGCTGATACTTTTCACGTATAACCAGTTCATCTAAATGAAGTTCTTCACCTAAATTTACTAAAGCAACTTCTGTAGGGTCACCAATTTCTTTACCCTCTACTGTTACTGAATCATTGCAAAGAAGGGCATTATTAATTAGGAATGTATGTGCTAAATTATCTTTTTTAAGCTCTCGTCCTTCAATAAGATTATTATCTACATAAACCTTTTGTACAGTCATCTTATTTTGTGTAAGTGTTCCTGTCTTATCTGAACATATTACTGAAACTGCTCCTAATCCTTCAACTGCTTTTAAATCTTTAATTATGGCATTTTCTTTTGCCATTTTTTCTGTTCCTAAAGCTAATACAATCGTTACTATTGAGCTTAGCGCTTCTGGAATTGCCGCCACAGCCAATGCTACAGCAAACATCAATGCATTTAATATACTTTCATTTCTGTATATTTCTAAAACAAATACTATAATACATATGGTAATTATTATTATAGCTAACTTTCCACTAAACTTATCTAATGACTTTTGCAATGGTGTTTCTTTAGCTTTAGTATTTTCCATTAAATTTGCTATCTTTCCTAACTCTGAATCCATACCAGTGGCAGTTACTACAGCTATTGCTCGTCCATAAGTTACTAATGTTCCTCCAAAGACCATATTTTTTCGTTCACTTAATGGTATTTCCCCATCACTAAGTACCTCTACACTTTTTTCAACAGCTAAAGATTCTCCTGTAAGAGAGCTTTCATTTACTTGCAATGAATGATTTTCTATTATTCTACCATCTGCTGCAATAAGATCCCCTGCCTCTAAAAACAAAATATCTCCTGGCACAATATCTTTAGATAATATCTCCTGCTTCACTCCATTTCTTATAACCCTGCATTTTGCTGCTGTAAGTGATTTTAATGCTTCTAATGACTGTTCTGCTTTAAAATATTGCACAGTTCCTAGAATTGCATTTAGAAGTATTACTACAAAAATAACTAAAGTACTTTCAACATTATCGGTAATTATAGATATAATTCCAGCAACTATTAATATGCCTACCAATAAATCCTTAAATTGATTAAGGAATACTTTTAAAATGCCTTTTCTCTTTTTTTCCTTTAATGCATTATCACCAAATATATCCTTTCTATTTCTTACTTCATTATCTGATAAACCCTTTTCCGTAGTTTGAAATTCCCTTAAGATAGTTTTCCTATCCTTACCATATAATTTTTCCATGTAATTCCTCCAATATTTATTAAATAATATTTTTAAATAAATAAAAAAGACCTTTAATATAATTCTTATTTTTTAAGAATTATATTAAAAGTCTCGTTACCATTAGGTGGCTTATAGCACCAGGCAATGCCGGGATTGTTGATGCTATAATTTAAACTACTCCCTTTTAAAATCATAAATATTTTGTGCTTATGTTATTTTTAAAATTATATGTGTATCATTACTATATTATTCTAAAACTATTTCAGGAATTTCAGTTATAGCTGTTTCTATATCCTTATTTCTTACCTTAAATGTATTAATATAATTGACTTCATAATTTCCTCTAATGGTATTTTTTATAAAGGTAACAGGATTTTCATATCCTTTATCATTAGAAACAATATAAAATTCACATCCACTTAAGGGATACCTAGATATCATAACTCCTAAAAAGGCTATAAGGCATTTCCCCATATCATTATCTTCATCAACTACACATTCTTCAAACCAATACTTTATTTGCTTTTCCTTTAGTTTATTCATTAAATATCCATCTATCTTATGGGCATTTGGAGATATAAAAAAATGTACTTCATCTCCTTTTCTAGCATTATACAGCTCTATAAAATCATCATTAAATTCATTTTCACAATCCACTAAAAAAATCTTACTCATTAATTTACTTCCCTCTATTCTACACTTTTTATGACTTTATTTTCCATAATATTATTTTTAATCTTAGATTAATTATAGTTCTTCATAAACTTTCCATACATCATAGGTATCTTCACCTCTATATTGTGTATATATAAGATCTTTTTCTTTTGGATTACTATATACTGTTAAACTCTGAATAAAAGAATAACTATCCTTAATATCACTTTTCATTAAATTTTCACTCCCACCATAACTACTTATTCTTCCTGACCCTTCAAAGCCTTCTGGTAAAGCTTTTACCGAACTATCAAAATAATAAACATTATCATTTACATCCACATATGGTAGTATTATGCCCTCATCATTTAATGCTACTTTATAGGAACTATCTTTACCTAAATAAAACTTCGTTCCTTTAGAATCCTTCATAACTACTGAACCTGATGGCAAATATTTTTCTACAGTGGCTCCCTTTTCAACATATTCATCAACATTATATTTATTTTTAATATTATCTTCATTTACTTCAGTATTTCCGCAGGAAACAAAAGACATTGCTGATATTCCTATAACTGCTGCTAATATAACCTTTTTCATTATTTCTCCTCCATTTACCTCTTACTTATATGTATATAATACCATATCTCTATATTTTTTACATATATTTCCTCTATTTTTACTTCTTATTTATATATTGAATACTAAGATAGATTTTGATATAATTCATTAACGTAGGGAATGAAGTTCTCCCTTGATTAATATCAAAACTGCGTAATAGCTGATGACTTCTACAACTTTTTCTGTTGTGGAATTCATTAGCTTTTTTTATTATTTTAAACTGGAGGTTTCTTATGTTAACTAAAATTATACTAATTATTTTAAGCTTAATTTTAATAGGATTCTTAGCACATTTTAGCGGAAAGCTAGCTGAAAAATTAAAATTACCTTCTCTTATAGGCATGATTCTTATTGGAATTATTATAGGTCCTTCTTTTCTTAATCTTGTGCCAAAAGCAACTTTAAATATAGCTCCTACATTAAAGGATATTGCCTTAGTTACTGTACTTTTCATTGGCGGACTTGGCATAAGCTTAAAGCAAATGAAGCAAATTGGACGCCCTGCAATATTATTAAGTGTTGTTCCTGCCACATTAGAAGGATTGACCATTGCTTTTTTAGCAACCATATTTTTAAAATTCACCTTTGTACAAGGTGCCATACTTGGATTTATTATTGCAGCTGTAAGTCCAGCTGTTTTAGTTCCTTCCATGGTAGATTTGATAAATAGAAAAATAGGACAGGATAAAGCTATTCCTCAAATGCTTTTAGTTGGAGCATCTGCTGATGACACTGTAGCCATAACACTGTTTACTACTTTTATCAGCATTTATTTTGCAGGTATAAATGGTGAATCTGTTTCTATTATTAATGAACTTATTTCTATTCCTTTAACTATTATTATCAGTATTTTTATTGGCTGGATTTTATCATTAGCCACTAAAGCCTTATTAAAAAATATTAATTCACAAAACATAAGAGTATTATCCACATTTTCTCTTTGTCTTTTAATAAGATTTGTGGAAAACTATTTTCATTTAGGAGGTTTTAATTCATTATTAACAATTATGATTTATGGTTTCTTTTTAAGAACATATTTAGGTGATACTGCTAAGAATATACAAGATAAAATTAATGTTGTATGGAAGTACGGCAAACTATATCTCTTTGCTTTTGTAGGAATGGCCATAAACCCTACTTTAGTAGGTGAATATATCTGGATTGGAGTTATTATGCTTATGATTTCCTTAAGTATTCGCTCCATAGGTGTCCTTATTTCATTGATAGGTACAAATTTAAGTATAAAAGAAAGAATCTTTTGTGTAGTAGCTTATCTTCCTAAAGCAACTGTTCAATCTGCCAAAGCTGGTATTCCACTACAAATGGGTATAGCTGGTGGAGAAATAATGCAAGCTTTAGCCATATTAAGCGTATTAATTACAGCTCCTATAGGCGCCATTGGAATAAAACTTACTTCACCTAGATTTTTATCTCAAGGTTATTCTGGAGAATTATCAGCTTAATAAATAAAATAAGATATGGTCATAGAAAAATCTATGTCCATATCCTATTTCTTATTCTCATATTCTTTTCTAAGCTGCTTTACTTCTTCTAATGATAAATCACATTTTTTTGCAATCATTTGGTCATTTAATACATCTAGTAAATTTCTTGCTATTTCTCTTTGTTTTTCAATTTTTCCTTCTTCAATTCCTTCATTAAATATCTTTTGCCCTAATGGTGACATACGTATCTTCCTTCCTAATTCATCACTAATTTCAATATTAAATTTTAATGCCAATGATAATAAAATAGTTTGACATTGGTTTTTCACATCTTTATCACTAATATCTGTACTTAACTCTAGTGCAGACTCTATTACTTTATCTTTACTAAT